>Ga0315542_1000048_pt1 | contig 55906 bp, 74 predicted proteins | sample SalMarSW160120MG_FD_202541 | JGI IMG/M metagenome (GOLD analysis project Ga0315542, IMG submission 202541) | Salt marsh sediment microbial communities from the Plum Island Ecosystem LTER, Massachusetts, United States - Salt Marsh Sediment SW1601-20 ...
GAATATCTATTACTGTATCAATTAATTTTTTTACCGTTATTGATGCCATGGCTTAAGCTTCAAATAATCTGTTTATCCGCAAAGAAATTGCTTCATTTCTATAAGTTTCGGGGGATTTCCGGTTATCGAGCTTTATTTCTTTCCCAAACTCTATTGCAATATAATCAATGATTTCTTTTGGATCTGTCATTGCCTCTAACTTTTTGATATCCGGATCTTCGTTTATGATACGCTCTTTTTCTTCCTGAGCCAGTTCTTCCTTAGTTTTATCCTCTTTCTTGATATCTACCCCTTCTTCCTTCAAAGCTTCATCAAGATTCTTCTTTTCCTTCGCCTCGATCTCGGCTTCAAGACTGGCTATCTCAGCAGCCTCAACGCTGATTTTTTTATCGATAGGCTGCGGGGAAGTCTCCTCAAGTTCTTTAAGCCTACGCCTAAGGGCTTTTATTCGAATCTGGGCCTCATCAGGATTATGTTTTATAAAATCTTTGCGGTTAAGCATTGATTCTGTTCCGGGATGCCTGGGATTAACTATATAGATTCGGCCGGTTTTTGCCTGTCTTACAAATTGTTCCATTTTACTCTCCTGAAAGGCGGGATATCACCCGCCTTTTTAATTTGTATTTATACTATGATATTGCGGAAACCATCGCTCCACGAACCCAGAAATCTACCACCGACGTATCAGTGGCATGATTAAAGAGAACGCAGATGTTCCCATCAGTTATGAAAAGCTCTCCGATCTTGTTATCGGTTCCACCCGCATCCGCGTCACCGGTTCCAAGCAGAACGCCCGCAGTTTCTATAGATCCTGCATCTTCCCATAAATTATCAACGGCTGAAAGACCATGCGTTGAAGTGGCTGAATTTAGACCGATATCAATAGTACAGGTAGCCCCTTCACCGGTTACGACATAATATTCTACGCCATAAACGATAAAACCTTTTGGGATTTGAAAAAGTTCCAGCTTATCTGCTGCACCAAATCCTGTTGAAGCAAGCTTTACTGCGGTGGTTTCGTCAGTTATATTTGCGAGCTTTTTATTCGCGATCAGGTCCGGAACGTTGAGCCTTCTTTTAAATGGAGGCGCGTCAGAACCTTTGTATGGTATGCCGGCTCCTTCCTGGTAAAATTTATATGTATCTGCCATTTGTCCTCCTTTCGAGGATGGAGGCCCTAGAGCCTCCATAAAATGTGTTAATCAACCGGTATTAAGGTTCCCTTAACCTTTTCTGATATAAAGATCGATCAGAGATCCGCCTTTAAGGACCTGATAACCATAAACGTTGAGTCCTCTTACAAGGGTCCCGAAGGTTCGGGATGTACGCAGGCTTTCCATATTTGTCATCTGAGATGCAAAGCTGAGTGCCGATTTATGGCCCACAAGCGCATGATAGGCCCTATAACTGCCATCCGTGACATAATACAGAAGATTCGACTCATAAAGAGTTAAGTCTGCTATCATACCTATCCGACCATTACGCATAATACTGGTCCCGTCACCGGCCAGGGATGCATCTTTCAGGTCTGATTTCATGATCATACCCGCCATCCATTCAGGTATAACACCCCATCTATTCTGTTTCGGAACATTCTGTTCAGAAAGACCGGTTCTGCAATCAACCAGAACATCAAGTACAGACGCCTTGGTAATTGGGAGAGGTGTCCCAGTTACTCCAAAGTTAAGGTCTCCGCTTATTTTACCAGCTGTAAGACCCGCATTATAGGTATCTGCGTCGGCATAAATATCGGCCAGGATTTCGGTATCAATAAAAATACCCATTTGCTGACCTGCATCATCCGAAAATTTATCCATCAGGGGAAGATCGGATTGATGTTTATCAATGTCATCACAGATAAAGTTAAAATAGTTTGCCTGGTCAATGGTAAGTTCTACCATCGGGCTATCAGGATGCTCTATTTCAAGATCCTGATTCTTTTTATACTTCCTGATAGTAATATCAGGAACGGTCCGGATATTGACCTTATCACCCTTGGTTTTTATTTCACCCTCATACTCGGTATTGGAAATAGCCGCGAGCACTGTTGTGGCATAAAATTTGATCAGTATATTACCTGACCATATTTCGGGGATAAAATTTCCGCTATACTGAGGGGTCCCTGCCGCTACTGGAACTGCCATATGCAATCCTCCTTATAATTTTATCAGCAAGGGAGACAGGTCAATTTTCATCATGCCAGTCCTTTCCTTACTGTTTCGTTGAAATATTTCTGAATCTTATCGAATTGTTTTTTTGTGATTTTCCCGAGTGCCATTTTTTTACATGCCGTAGCATATTGCGTTCGGGTCACAATTGGGGTATCTTTGGTTTCAATCTTTTCCTCTCCCGTTCCACTTAGGTCGGGTAAAATCTCATCTTCCATCCTGGGTTTGGAAAGAGGCGCTGCTACTTTGTACCCGGTAGTTTTAATGAACAGATTGAAAATTCTTGCTGCCCTGATCGCATCCAGGTTCATACCATAATGGAATATATCGTCATTTAGGTCAGGATTTTCAAGTAACCAGTTTTTGAAAAGGGGATCTAGATTGATTTGTTCCCATGCAGGATTTACCAATCTCGACATATCAGATTTGAAATCTCTTAATCTAATATTATTCGAATCTTCCTCAAGCTTAGAACTGGTTGATACCTGATCTGCTCTGAGCTTTTCATTCTCGTCTACAAGGCTATTGACCATATTTGCAATATCGACGATCTCATCGCCATAATCAGTAAACTTTTCAGGGTCTAATCTGTTTACCTTTCCTTTCTGGGTCGATGCTCCTGGGTCGTCTTCTTCCTGGCTTCCCTTAAATGCGCCTCGTTCAATTATCATATTCAAATTATCGATAACTTTTCTAAGACTTTTTATTTCTCCAAGTAGTTCATCTTCCCTTGCCTGGGCCTCACGTTTGTGCTTATCAAACATGCCCTGTAAAACAGATTCTCTCTGTTCATCCGGTTTTTTTGTTTCTGTTGGCTTATCAGGTTCTTTGGCTGGCTCATCTTCAGCAAGAATGGCTTCGATGTCCAGATCATCAGTATCATCACTTTCGGGCTTATCAATAATCTCTTTTTTCTCCGGATCCTGAATATCTTCCGGTTTTCCCTCGGCAAACTCTTTCTGCCTTGTCTTGGCAAGATTGCCTTGCATCAATACTGCTGTTGGTATCCCTGATAAATTGTTCCTTTCCATTACGTTACCTTCCATGTGGTAACCTCCTTTGTGCGATCCCTCCCGGGTATTCGCTGTCTTATCCCCGGAATCCTGCTCATAGCCGGTTGTTTCCAGGTGACAAAAATAAAAAGCCAAGCCGAAAACATGATATTACTCATATTTCCAGACTTGGCTTTGTGAGCGGGGTCTGCTTCCCTTATTCGAGGCTTTATAGCTTGGAATTAAGGGGTATATATTAAATCATTAATTTTGCATATGATAAGCAAATATTTTAAGTTTTATCAACTTCTTTTTATAAACCCGAAAGATTCTATTGCTACCGCTACGTCTCTTACTGATAATTATAACGAACCAAATATTGAATATTGGTCGGAATAATAAGGCCTGAAGCTTTTTTCTTACCCCCTTTAATTCTAAGGGGTTCGGAGATCCAGTACGCGATCTCGTTATGATGATAGAAATAAATTCCGGACTTCCAGAAATTTTCTCCAGGGTATCGTCGTCGCTCCACTTTCACATCAGCTTTTTTCATTTCTTTATCGATAAGTTTTTCAAGAAATGCTTTCTGGCGCCGATTTGGATATTTTTTCATCATTGAAAGCTGATCGATCCCAAGCTTTGAAAGGCATGCATTCGTTAAAGTTCCCATAAAAAACATAGCATCTTTTTCATGATCGAACCATTTCTCTTTAAGTTTCTGGTGAACAAGTTTAAGGTTGTCAATATCCCTGGCTTTAATGTCTTCCAGGTACATATGTTCGGTTGCGTCGCGCCGGAAGTCTTCTGCCATTATGCCTCTCCCATATCAACATCATAAATAAGTTTGCCCATAAATTTAATGGTTCGATACCTACCATTAGAATTATTTATCCTGTATGCAACATTGTCACCAATTTGAACTCCCCGATCGGGATCAGCGGTATGGGCCGCTATACTAAAAACAAAATTATGTTCGACGAGCGGGTCACGGACTTCATCCGGTATTTTTCTGAGTTCTGGTTGCCCAGATTGAGGATTGGGAACGATTAAGCCAAGCAATTCAATCCTGCGTCTCATGCGTCCTAAGACCTGAGATACTTTATACCCAAACCCATTAACACCAAAAATCATGTCTTTTACAGCCAAAGGGTCTTCATAGCCTGGTCTAATCTTTATAATTCTGCGTGGAATTTTAACCGGTTTTCGATCAGAAGAAAAGGTCTCTGGCTCTTCTTCCTTAGAATCAAGAATAGCTTTGGCCTTAGAGCATATTTCTGCGGCAGCCCTTTTTGCTTCTTCATCATCTGACCATTTGGTAACTTCCTTTACTGCAAGATTTTTATTTTCTAATTCTGGTTTATTCATGTTACTGGTTCTCCTTTTTTTACTTTTTCCAATATGTGGATCGCGTATTTAAAAATTCTGATAAATGCGTTCACTAATATTTTTGTATCAGTATTCAAAATTTTTTCCAATTATTCCTCCATTTTTATAGGGGTCCCCGGGGAAAAAGTACGGGACGCTACCGTAGGAAAAATCCCCGGGGAAGGGCCGCGCGATCTAGGAGAGGAGAGGGACGCGACCCGATTTTTTAATAAGCCCTGAGAACTACACACCAGATCTTATGTGCCGTACTTGGATCAGCCGACATTGTTACTGTAACAGTATTTGCCGCGCTTACCGCTGCCGAAACTATCGTATCCGTATCATTTGTCCCGGCATAACCGGCAAGGACAACGTCTCCCGACGTTGCTCCGGTAATAGTAATATCGTTTGTGGCTCCGACCGCGGCCGTTGTCGTATGAACTGCCGCGCCCACGATATAATGAGAGGGCTGAAAATCTCCTTTCGGACGCAATACCATGTAATCGATTGAATGCGTCGCGCCGGGATCCACTGAACAAGTGACGGTTACAGTATTTGCTGTGCAGACTACTTTCGCGATTACATCGGAATCATCGGTTACACTATAAGATGCAAACGCGATATCAGTGGCCAGGACTCCGGTAACTGTAATTGCTTCAGCGGCAGCCCCTCCCGTAGTTACATGCGTGCCAGCCGCGACAATATCGAAAGCAGGTAAGCATTTATCCCGCATTACTCCATAAACATATCCGTGAGCTGTACTTGGATCAACTGAAAGAGTGAGGTCTATTGATCCTTCATTTGCAATAGCTGCAACAATAGTATCGCTATCATTGGATACTTCATGACCTACAACCGCAATATCACTATCCATGATAATGCCCTGCAGAGAGATTGATTCAGCAGTATCTGCACCCAAACTCGTTACGGGACCTCCGCCAGTTAAAAATCCATATCCCATAACCGGGCCGAATGGTCTGAATTTGCATGAAGTGGATGATCCGAGATTGATCCATCTGGGATATTGCCCATAGGCAGCGTCTGTTTTTTCAAATACACAACCAGGCGCAAAGCCTTTATTTGGCAAATAGGTTACACCATCAGCCGGAATAGATGTACCTGAGCATTCCTTGATATTTCCATTTCTGTCAATTTCAGTTACATGGAGTGCTGCGTTTCCTATTCCTTCCTTAAAAATTTGTCCAGTGCTAAGCTCTTCAATTCTTGACATTTTAAAATCCTCCGATTAAAAGTTTATCGCCCAACGCCTGCCATTTTCTCCCGATGAGAAATTGCGGAGCGTACCTATTCTGGTTTAAAAGGTGAAACATTTATTCTTCTTGCATCGTCTAAGGCATCCAAAAGTTCTTTAAGTACTGTTGCCGCCCCTTGGGCTCGATAAAGGGGTGCCCCGTCATATGTGACACAATAAATTTTTGCCTGGATTTCAGCCCGTTTTATCATTGCTTGCAACGAAATGAAATCATCATTTTCTTGTATCCTGGAAATTTCAAATATTTCCCGATCATTCTCAGGAAGTTTAACCGTTTTTATCATGACTTGACCCAGTCGCAATAGATTCATTAGCAATACATCGGGTGCACATTAAAACGATTTCACCCGCGCCTAAATGTACCATTTTGAGAAACATAGAATTCGTCAGAGTCCGCATATCTCTCTATTGCGTCCTCAAGATGGCGAATCATCTGTTTCGCTGAATCTTTGGTATAAATTACACCAAGAACATCTTTGTCAGTTTTGTCAGTTTCAGGATTACCAGGATTAAATATTAAAGATTTTTTTTCTTCTGTCATAATAACCTCTTATTGAAAGGATTAATAAAATTGAATCTAAACATGGCATTGTTTTACATCCTTCATGGAAAACTGAACTACCAAAATCTATCGATTTCCTCGTGAGAGATGCCCTCTATATTGATTGCATCTCCTACGAAATTGGCAATTATTACATCGAGATTGAGGCAATAGAACAAGGACTACAAATGGGCACTGTTCGATTACTAATTCCACATCGATTGATTTCAGCAATTGTCGTTGATCAGAAAACACCAATTGGTTTTGATTCATCAATTGAGAATAAGGAATCTTAGAGCCATTTGCGATTGCTGTTCGAGTCCAAACATCTTTTTGAGTATTATCTATTTCCATAATAATTTATAAAGAGGTTAATAAAAATGGAATCTATTGAACATTCACAACCATATCCATCATTGTCTCATCTCAATCCAGATATAGAGAAATTAAAAATTAACAAATATACACAAACATCCAATGACAAATTAGACGACTTCGAGTTCAAAATAAAAGGCCCCCATGGTATTAACGAGGAACAATTTGGGGAGCAATTTGTATACACACTTTATTGGAAGCATCCAAAAGATTCAAAAGCTTACTGTCTGTGGAAGTTATGCTGTAAAAACCATTAGAATCTTTAGTAATAAGTAAGAAATCAACATCATTTTCTATACATTTTGGCATTACAGCTTCTAATATTTCGCCATGAGTTTTTTTAAATTCTTTAGACATAAAAACCTCCTAACCAAAAGTTCAAGGCGATCCGGCGAAAGACTGCCGGGCTCCTTAACTTCACGTTAATAATTCATGCCGGCACGTCTATTGATCGGTGTCATGGTCCTCCCGGGAGGAGATCCTGCCCGACCTCCCGCCGCATCTAAGACGGCCGAGTGAGGAGTGTTTGGCTGTTGTCCACCGGCCCCAGGTTGCATGTCCTCATGATAGATTCCCAATTCAGCCGCCGCATTCTGTTGGGCCAATGCCATCATTTGATTATATTCTTCCATCTGATCCATTTTATCCTCGTCAGGAATGATGCCGTCAGTATCAAGATGGAGTGATTCAAAAGCTTCTTCGAGCATTTTCGCCCGCCCACGATCTCCAATAATTTTTCGATCCCAGTCGTTATTTGTGGCTTGAAGCATTTCGGTGCGTCTGAGCTGTAGTTGCTCCTCTATTATTAAGTGCTGGCTGGCCCGGGCCACAACATTGATATCACCACTCTTTTCGATATCATCGTCATAAAGCATAACATGTATCCAAAGAGCTTTAATGCTCGGGGATATTACTTTTTCATCAATATGAGTAATAACTCCTTTAAGGTTTTTATTTGCGGCATTCATCAGCATGCCGAGTCCTGAAGCTGTTTTGCCGGCGCCCCCGACATTTTCATTCCCATAAATATAAGCAGGAATCCCGGATTGTTCCGAAGCTTGCTGAAAGAAAAATTTAAAAACCTGCAATAACACAGCAGATCTATCGTCAGGCTGATAGAAATTTATTGCCGGATTATTGGATCCCATACCATCATCTTCAGTCGGGATAATCATCCATGGATAAAGAGTTTGAAAATCGAATCCGGGCGCGAGTCTATTTTTATAATATTCAACCAAAGGTCCCGATGCAATTCCTATATTATTACACAGTGCACGAGCAAGGGCATTACATATGTCCTGACAGTCTGAAAATAATTCAACCGGAGCTTTACCCCATATACTGTCATTCACAGATTCGAAAGAGGCTGAAAAATAATCTCTTTTTCCCAACGGATTAGGATTGAGCCTGGCCATTATTACCCAGTTATCAATTAACCAGCAACAGACTTGATATGATTTTGTAGGGTCGTCAATCTTTTCTTCAGGTATTCCCCAGTCGAGCAGCATCTGGCCGCGGACCGAACCCCAGAAAATTATCGTATCAATTAGCGGATTAGGGTCTTCATATTCATTTCCCCTGTCTTCAATAACTGCCCTTTCCTGGTCAACCGTTAACCATTGCCGGATACCACCTCCTTGATATTCTTTGATAACAGCCTTGATGGCAGATTCTTTAAACCCGGGAACTCCAATCATTTCATCCAAATCATTTATTCTAAGCCGTGCCCGCTCACATAAAGAGCCATCCTGAAGATTTTTAGCACCTGGACTGGGAAAAATATCGTATCCGGATACCCGTTGCCATTCCCTGACCGCTTTTATTTCAACTTTAGGAAGCCAATCGCCGGAAGTATCTTGGGACCAACTCAATTTTTTCTTTCTTTTGACAACAGGTCCCTTTAAAAATGCGGTGGGAAAAGTGGCAAGATCTGTGATGAATTCAGATAAGGCTCCATAATAATTTCCTTCGACGAGCTGGTCATCAAGATGCAACTCCATTCGTTTCACATCTTTCTTGGCCCGTTTTCTCTTTTCCTTCATTGTTTTATCTTTGATTTCCTGTAGACGATCTCGAATATTTTGAGTAGTAATTGATTGTATGCCTTGATTTTGAATAACGGTACTTGCTTCCAATATGACTTGATTCGCAATATCAAGTTCTATCGCTTCGGGAAGGGTGGGGACTGGAGTAGGACATATTGACCAGGGCTTATCTCCGGGAGGAAGCTCAACATCTCTGATCCAGCTTTCAAGCGCCCGGCATTTTACAGAGCTAAGTTGCATATAAATTTCGGATCCCCCGGTTTGTCGGATTTCAGCCAGTTTATCCGGATTATAGATACCTTTCCTGCGCCTGGCGCATTCCAGCATTCTCTGATCAATCTGGTTTGATGTCTTAGCCCTTAACGCAGCATCAAAAGAAGTTCTGACATATGAATGCAGGTTTAAGAGATATGGCTTATTGTTTTCTTTCGACGCTTTATCGATTTCATCTTGTTGGGCTCTTTCTCTTTTTTGCAGCATGCTTTCCGTGACCCTGATCCCCAGGCCAAGTGGCATCCCTCCGGATTTATTTGTCATGTCCATGCTTTCAGGCTCCTGTTATTCGATTTTTGGTATGAAAGGATGTTTTCAGAATCGTATCTATCTCCCCATCCGGTACTTGATTGCTGCATAATAGTCTTTGGTGGTTCTTTTACAAATCCCGCCAGTAGAATTCTTAACGCATGGAAACAAAACCATTTCGGATCTTTCAAGTTGCTGTCAATATCCATGCCATGATCTGTAAATAACTGATTTTTTAGAATAGTATCAACGAAAATTGGTAAAATCAATGCCTTTTCTTTTCTCCATTCCCTGATCAAAGCATCCCCATATCGAAAATCTTTTACAGATATCGCAGGCTTAACCCGATATGGCAGATTATTTCTATATCTATAATCCCATAAATCTTTATAAAAACCCTGAACAGCTCTTTTTTCAGTAGGGATAGGTGTATAAATCATTGAAGCTTTGAGACGGCTTGCATCATCACTGATATCTTCGAGGATGCCATGAAATGTTTCAACTGTTTTCTCATGAAGAAAAAGGAGAGGATATTTTGAATAGGTATTAGGCTCTTTGAGCATCCCCAAAAACAAATAATAGCCTGGATAAACATCTTGGGGTGGGATTACAGCGGCTCGGATCTCTATCAACTGAATATCGACATTCTGTCCATTGTCCGACATTCCTTGTGCCAAGAATCCGGTACCATACCGCTGTATGAAATATATTTCTTTCACGTTAAAACCCTTTTGGCCATTTTCGAGGCCTCGCAAACAATTTTTATCGCCGATCGCTGCTCAAAAATGGACAGATTGCAGCTGGTGAAACCTGACGAAATCGACCGTTCCGGTCATGACTTCAACGGGTCCACAAGATCGATCAATTCTATGATAAGGTCCTGAGTGTCTAAAAGGGACTGAGGTAATCTAGGGGGTAAACTGTCAAGCTTGCATTTCTTTACAGTCTCTGCTCGTAGAATGTTAGCCTTTTCCCGTATCGCTTTAATTTTTATCATGTCCATTGTTTTAATCCTTTCGTGGTTGCACCATGTTTATCTTTTTCATTGATATCGTTGTTTAGATTTACCCATTCTTGCCATAGTTTCGTATGCTTGTGCAAGTCTAAAATGATCAGGGCCTCCCAATTTAGGGATATAAATGTATCTTTTCGTGCCGGTTTTCTCATCTGTCTCAAGTTTTTTTGCTGTGGCATGGCAATGATCAGCATACTTATCTACCAATTTAGAGCGATGAGGTAAAAGAAGCGCGCCGGCCGCAAGCTCCTCGTGGCTTTCATCCATGGCGTCGGTTCTGTAACTGTTTACTTTGAAATCTTTTTCATCCCATTTATACGGACCGGATTGATGCTCTGAAAAGAATGAGAGGAAAACTTTTCCCTTGTGACGATTTGCAAATTTATAGGCGTCTTTCTGGTTTGGTAATCCATCGATTACACACCGATAAATGTTGAAACGTTTCATGTATTTATCAAGCTCATCCCACCCTTTCAGAATCGATAATTTCAAGATCTGGGCCTTTATTGTTGAGTGAATCGTAATCTTTTTGCCTACAACGACATGAAACAGGTCCCCTTCACCGCCGCCCTGGTCAACCCCCATACTGCAGGAGCCTGCATCGCTATCATACATACCCTGTTTACCACAGCAATCATATATCTGCTGATGTGTCAGCCTGTTCTCTGCTTCGATATATGGGCGCCCAAGTCTTAACCGGATAAAATTCCCACGGTCTACATCCGGGCTTTCCCATACTTTGAGCAATTTTGTAACATTAATCCAGGGATAAGAGGCATGACCAATCGTAAATCCAAGAATGTCCTTGATATCAGCTTTTTTTGCAACCCATTGACCCAATTGAGGATAGAGTTCTTTTCCACAGTGCCTGCAGGCGCGATACGCCGTTCCATCTTTTCGCCAGCGAATCGCCAGGCACGGAGATCCATCCTCGGGCCAGTACTCTTCGAGATCCAGGCACGTATACCAGCCGCAATGTATACATTTACAATGCCAATACTCTTGGCTTGATTTCTGAAACTTAGTATCTGATGCATAATCCGGGATAGTCGGATTTGCGAGAAAAGATTTTGTCCCAATCTCAGATTTGGCAAGGCGCCCGTCAACAAACTCCTCCGACTTCATATCCATTTCGTCATACTCATCAAAAACGGCATGGTCCGCGGGGTCTCCTTTCAGGTTTGCGCTCGATTTCATATCACCTCGGCCGCCAATATCCTGCCCGAGTCTACCCGATCTAAAATAAAGAAAAGCATCCCTGATACGTTTCAGGGTGGCAGAATCAGTCCCTTTGACGAATTGTCCGATAGTGTCTGGATTGTCATCGATTAAAGGTTTGAACCTGGATTTGGAAAAATCTGAAACTTTATCCTTGGAGGGGAAGAGATAATACACGCCTTTTTTGTAATAACCGGTTATCATCCCATGAAGGGTATTTAAGACTTCTCCTTCCGTGAATGTTCCCTGGGTAGACTTCCTGATTACTTTTTCTGGGGGCCTGACGCTCATGGGGCGTTGCTGGAATTCATGCCCACTCCATGAGAATTTTGCAGCAACAAGTTTAATCTCATTCGAGAAAGCCCAATACCAGGCATTTGTTATTTTAAGAGCTTCCTCCGCTTCCGGACTGTATTCTTTCCCCTGCTCTCTTAAAACGAGCTTATAACGCTGAAATTCGCTAAGTTCAATCCCCATCATCTATGCCTTCAACCGCCTTTATGTCTTTCAGCAGCATAATGTCATGGATCCGATTTATATCTGCGACGCGCTCCGCTGTCCTGGGGATCAGTAATTCTTTCCGGATCTCTTCGGTAAGTTCTGTTAGCGCCTGTCCTTTTTGTTTGTTGTCTTTTTCAAATAAACCATGGTATCGAGCCATCATATCTCTGGATTTATTTTTTTCAGGAAATTTATATTTTAAGCGTCTATTAACTGTTTCATTTCCTTTTTCAGAAATAGTGGTAGTTTCATATTCTTCATACCCCATTAAGCAAAGTGCTGTCTCGGCATCTAAATCATTGATTCTTTTATAATTTCCATCCTCGTCCATAAGCTTTCGAGGATCAAAGCGAGATTCCATGGTTAACCCAACCAATATTTCCTCAATTGAGGCGATTTTTTCTTCATTCAATTGTTTTCTGAGGATTTTTATCCTTGTCTTAATCTTGTCGAGCTTATCAAGGCGACAGGCTTTTTCATGTATCGTTTTTTGTTTCCATTTTTCTGATTTTGGAAAAGCTTTCCGGAAGGCAGTGGATTTAACATTATAATTTAATGGATTAACTCTTTCCTGGCAATATATCTCTTCATTTATACTTAATTTATCTTTATTAGCCATATTTTCCCTTATATCTTAAGTTAACGTCTGGAAAAGTGTAGCCATGATTGTGAATTTTTGTCAATTTTTAAACATAACTTTACAGATTTAAAATTCCATGCTATTTTCGGAGGTACGAACGCGCGACCAACTTTTTAAAAACATATAAGAAGGTGGGAGCCGCTGAAAGCGCGACCGATGCTGGGTTGCACTCCCCGAAACTTCGACCTCTCTTCCTCAAGATTTTCATGAACTTTTTGTAGTTTGACATTTTTACCTTAAATATTTTTTAAAAATAATCACTTTTTTACTTGACATAATGATATAATGATACTATATTATATGTAACATTAACAATCAAAAAGGAGAGAAAATCATGAAAAGAATTAATATTTACGAAAGTAATGAGTATGGAGATAGGATTTTTATCGGTTGGTTTAATATGGACTCTGCTACATGTTTAGCCAAACATCAACGGGGGGACGCATACACAGAATATACATGGGTATATTTGACAGCAGGAGGAAAGCTTATTGTTGAGAGAAGTAATAACTCAGGGATGAGGGAACATTATTCGCCTATCTCCGCTAAAGAGGTTGTCATGTTAATAAACGAATCAGGTACAAGTGAAGGCCATGAGTGGGCCGAAGGCAAAGGATCCGAAGAATTTGCAAAAGCTGAAATAAAATAATAAACAGACCCAGCCGGCAATGGCCGGTAAATCAAAGGAGAATGCCATGAAAAAACTTTATAATTTTAAATGGTTTGCAATCAGCGATAAAAACTATACCGATGATGAATTATTGGCGCGGGGATATCATTGGCATACTGGCACGCTCGAAACCGGGGCTATCTACTCTAAACAGATTAAAAATAGTGTTATTTATCTGCGTTGTAACCTTGTTTAATCCCTGCTAGAGCCTCTGGCCACTCAGGGGCTTTATGGAGTGATTAAACTGTAAACACACATAAAGGAGAAAGAAAATGGTAAAAGATTACAAAACACGGGAAACATTAGATAAAATACCTCATAACCAAAAATTTAATATCTCTCAGTGGTGTTATCTATACAATCGAGATAACGACACAAACTATTTACCGCATCATTATAACGCCTCAAAAGGAATCTGGTTTGTTATTAAATAATAGCCAAGGAGAAAAAAATGGAAACAAGAAAATTAAGAATCACAGCTTTAGAAGACAACCGCAGACGTTTCGCAGTAGTATTTATGGGCGTAAAAGTAGCAGTCGCGTTTGATCGTGACAGTGGTGCTAAAGTTGGCTACAATGCCCGTTTGATATCTGGTGATATCGACTCCGGCGGATCTCGTAAAAATTGGTATTGTATTGTTGCCGAAGGCACAATCTTTGAACTTGAAGTTGATGCCGAGTTTTACGAGAAAAACAAAAACCGCATCAAGAAATGGAAGATTGAAGAACTTGACGATTTTACGATGTCAAAAGAGCGCTCCGATGCTTTAAAATCAATGGATGATAATATTGAATAATCTTTAATCCCTGCTAGAGCCTCTGACCACTCAGGGGCTTTAAACACACAAAGAAGCTCATTAAAAATATAATTAGCCTTTTTACCGCCCTATTGGGCAGGAGGAAGAAAATGGATAATAAAACAACAACAATCCGAATCCCAAAAGACCTCCATACCCAGATCATGCACAAAGTGATTGATCTAGGTATATCGTTCAACACCTTTATTCTGCAAGCTATCAAAGAAAAGATTGCTAAAAAATAATATCATTATCATTTGTCAAAGAACAGTGAAAAAGCGATCCGTTTACATGAAACGGATCGCCCGTTGTTTATAACCACCTCATGTCTGATCGAATAAAAAATTAATATTCGTCATATTTATCTTCCTTCATACCAATTATTTAAAAATTTTTTAAACTCGGTTTCTTTTCTATAATTCCTACCTACAGACTTTCCTCCGGATCGTACTCATCCAGAGAATCATCATCCATTTCCTGCTGTTTAAATGGAATCTGCCGCTGCGGATCAAATCCTATTTCCCATGCAACAATCGGTCTTGAATCTATCCGTTTTGCCATTTCCCGGGCGATTTGTTCAGATACAGGATTTATCCCATAAATTGCAGCGGGACCGAAAAATCTTGTAAACCCTTTAACATCATCCTTGACTTGTGGCACGTCTACCCGGATAAAAGTGGCACCTCCGATCTGTGCATCTGAAACAAGTCCCGCAATTCTATTATGTCCAAATAATTCAATCACACACCATTGTTCAAATTTTTCCTGTTCCATCTATTTGTCTCCTTTTTAAAATGTTATTATTAATAACCCTCATACCATTTTTCGCTTTAATTCTCATAATATTCCTTTAATAGCCGGCCCTTTGTCGGATGCCGTAATTTTCTCATCGCCCCCCCTTTTTTTACCCTTCCTAATCCCTCAATTTGTCTGACCCGCTCTCGGGTTATCATCATTGAATCGCCGATTTCTTCCAGAGTACCACCTCCTTTATCAGCAATATCAAGCACACATGTTTCCGGAAGGGAAAAGATCATGTCTATAAAATATTCATCCAGGTCCTCGTCAGGAAACCAGGCCCCAGATCTATGCTGTAATTTTTCCCAGACAATTGTGACTGTATTCAAAGCTTTTTTTACTTTTTTTTCCATCAGCATCGAGGCTATGTGATAATAGCAGCTGATAAAAGGGCAGGGGCGCGGGCGTTCAATGCACTCTATGCGCTTCCTTGGCTTAAATTGCCGGTTCGCCCATGTATCTTTTCTAATCATTAACACTCTTTTTTGCATTTTTTTCTCAAATAAGTTGGTTTTCTTTTATAGCGCTCATTATTGGTATTACTACCTGCCATACTATTCCATTTCCGAAAGCACGGAGGAGATCATTTCTATGGGGATACCTATGAGCCAGGACTGGAATATATTTCACGTAAAACATTCCACCAATACCATCCCAGATCCTTTTTTTACTTTCGTCAGATATGGTTGTCCATACTTCTTGAATCTCAGGTAATGTTTTTCGCAATAACCCACTGATAATTTCGATGATTCCACTCCACAAAATTTGCAATAAAGCTTTACCTTTGGTCTCTTCCGATATTCTTTCCAATGATATTTCAGATGACATGAGCTGCATAAAGTCTCTAAATTCTGCGGGTCGTTGTTGATAGGCTGAAAATCCTTGTGATGAACATGAAGGTCTTTCTCCGCTCCACATTTCTGGCAATAAGGTTTCAGATATTGCGTGGCTCTTTTGTGATATTGATTCTCTTTCACGACTTTTCTCGAATTTCCACAAATACGATTGCAATATTTCCTCCGCAGGAACACCCCACGATCTTCCAATCTCCCGTTCATTCTTTTCCTGATTAATTGCTTTCCGCAAAATTCGCAGTATTTTATAGGGTCTTGTTTGATTCTCGGCGCCATCTATTTGTCCTCCTTTAAATAATTCATAGTTTTCTCTATCATTGAAAGCGGAATACCCATCAAATATGCAACAAAACTCGGAGAAAGCCGGAGGGATTCGCCTTTGTTTTCCGTCGTATCCTGTGATCCAGTCGTATTCATCCCAAATTGAACAAAGTTTCTTAACCTCTGGTCGCAAGTCTTTAAAGTTTGGCTTTGATAGCGTTCCTTCACTTTTAATCCATCGGTTTTGTGATCTTCCGTTGAAGGTGTCGGCCACATCGCAAAGACTTGTCTCGGGAGTTGATCTATCCTCTGCCGACTGCTGCCGTCCGGGTTTATCCCCGACTGATTCATCCCATGATGGAGTCTTAAAAGACTCTCCTCTATACTGACACCTCTCGAATGCTTCAACCGATTTATTAAACATTCGCCCCTCGGACTGCCTTTGCTGTCTGACGCTTTTGGAGTATTCCACATTGCCATTTTCGTTTGAGTTGACAATCCGTCCTGACTCGTTTTCGATGCGCCTTTTCGATTGTGATTGCCATTGACTGTCGGCGTGGCCCACAATGAACACCCTATCTCTTTTGTGGGGCGCGTTTTGGGAACAAGCTGGAAGAACAATCGGCGGGAGGACTTCGTAGTTTTCATTTTCCAGCTCAGTGTAGATTCGGTCGAGAAGTAATCCTCCGTCAAGATTGAGGAGACCATAGACATTTTCCAGGATGATATTTTCGGGGTGAGCATTCTGTATGATTCCAAGAGTTTCCGGCCACTTCCAGCGGTCATCTTTGTCTCCCTTTCTTTTACCTGCGATGGAGACTGGTGGACAGGGAATGCCTGCCGTAAAAAGGTCAATTGTTGTTCCGTCGTGTCTGTAAGTTTTTGCATCGTCATGTATTGGTACTCCCGGGAAATTTGCTTTAAGCCATTTCTGGCAAAATTTATCTATCTCAATGAAACAATGGTTTTGATGTGATTGTCTCCACACATATTTAGCTGCCAAGGTGAAAAGACCGAGACCCGCGAAGGCATCCAAATGTTTAAACCCGTCCATCTTTATCCCAAACATCATTGACATATTTTTCTATTTTTTGCTTTTGTCTGCGCTGATCATGGATATCTTTTGAAGCACAAACCCTGAGATATGGTTGCACGATGTTAAACAGTTTTATTAATATATCATTGTCAATCCGCATGATATTCACCTAATGAATAATACCAGGTAATGACAGTCTTAGCCTTTTCAAAACCCCAGCATACTTTTACACAGTATCTATGTTTCTGTAACCGTTCGATCCATTTGTCCTGGTTTTTAGAAGTTCCGGAGCCTCCATCACTTCGTTTCATTTCTATGTATAAGCCGTGATATGTTCCACGGGGAACTGGTAATATCAGGTCCGGAACTCCGCTTTTAACTCCTTCTGAAGAGAGGAGGGCCGCCGTTTTTTTATCTCTCAGATCCCCGTTAGGCACCGCAAATATTAAATCAAGATCAGGATATTGATATTTCATTACCTCACACCAATAAATAAGGGAGCGCTGTTCTTCAGCTTCTGATGGAATTAATTGTTTCGACACCGATTTTTTAATATGCGATTTTATACCTGGCTTGTGAGCGAACCTGTCTGCCCAAGCCAAAGCCTCTTCTTCTGTGTTAAATTTTAGCATAGCTCCCCAGATGTAATTTCCTTTCCTTGTGAAAATCTAACCATTATTTCCTGTAACTATCCCAATTAAAAAGAAGTTTTATTCCCTGATTTTCCCGCATCCGATCTATAATTCTTTCCCCGCAATGCCTTGTGAGGTCTTCAAAGTTTAGATTAGATGCGAGTATTGTAGGAAGAGATCTTTCATACCTTCCATTAATTACCTGATATAATAAAATCTTTTCTGTTTCACTACCGAAGGAAATCCCCACTTCATCAATTATTAAAACATCGGGTTCACAACATTGATTTATTATCATTTGCTCATCCGGCCCAGAATTTTTCCAAGTGTCTTTTATTCTTCGAATTAAATGATATTCAGTAAGATATAGTGAGCAGTAATCATGCTCTTTAAATTCAAAATCACTATATTTTTCATTAAATTCATATGCTACATAAGATTTTTTAATAATTTCTTTTATCATACAGCAGATAATTAAAGTTTTACCAGTCCCCGGGGGGCCATATATTATTATACTGCGCCCTACTTCCCTATTCTGATCAATGTTTAATATATAATCTTTGATTGTATTAAGAACCTTGACTTTACCTGCGTGCTCATCTGTTTTAAAATCATCAAGCACATTTTGTGAAAATCTTTCTGGTACGCCAGAGTGATTTAAAAAACTCTTTATCCGCTCATTTGTTCTTTCTGTGATGATCTTGTTCTGTTCTTCTTCTTGGCATTTTTGGCATGAACCAATTAATTTTTTTTCCCCATAAAAATTTTCAATCTCCTTTAGAGGATATTTACCATGTTTTTCACAATATCCTTCTTTATCTTTGGTAATAGTCTGGATTTTTAAATTGTTCTGATTTTCCATTTATCCCTCCGTTGCTCATTTTCATCCACAATTGATCAAACTTTTCTCTCAATTTCTGAGTCGATAATATATTAACCTTCCAAAAGTTATCTGATTGGCAAAATTCAATAATTATTCTAATATCTTCTGGAGTTCTTTTATCAAGGTGTATCATTAAATCAATATGTTTTGACCATATCTGTAGGTTTGGGTCTTTAAAGCGTGAATTATTCTCTTTTATTTTTTCCAAAAGAAATTCTGCAAGTCGGTATTCGATAGAATCCGACAAGTAGTTATTTCCTTTCCTTTTATTTCCTTTTATTTCCTTTCCTTTCCTTTGTGTATTATCAGGGTAAGTTATAGGGTTTTCATCGGAAGTTACTGGATAATTATCGTAAGAAACGTATTTTTTGACCAATTCTGCCATTGTAATTATCTTATTTTTGCGATTTTTATATGCCTCGGTTAAACTATCAAGAAGATCCTGTGAAGCAATAACTCTTACTTGCCATAACTCCTTGTTTATCTTACCTGTTTTTGACATTATGTTAAGCATGTCAAGAGCTGATTCTTCATCGCAATGGCACTTAGAGAAAAAATATAACTTATCGGTTTCTTCCTGAATATTAACGTGATGATGGGTTTCAAGGGTAAGAAACCGCATAACATTGGTAAAAAACCCCGTTCCTTTGCATTGATATTTACTTTCAAGAAGAAAAAGAGTTCGTCCATCTTTAGCATAAAATGGAAAATAATCAGCGTTTGCGCGTTCAGGTCTAGCCATTAAGCATCTCAAATACACATCGCCACTTTCCAAGGACAAAAGGAAATGAGTCTGCGAGAACACAAATACCTAATGGTGAGTTCCCTGGAAAATGGCGATCTATTTTTGATGATGTATGGTATTTATATTCTCGCATTTGCGTGTTTTATTATAATTTCTACCATGAGTCAATAAAAAAATACTATTTGATTATTTTATAAATATTTTTCATTCTGCATCGCCGAGATATATTCCCTAGTCATTTTATCAGCCTGCTGTGCTGTAAGTTTTACTGCCGGCCCGCATCCGTGGGGACATATTAACTTTGGATCGTTAACAGTTCCAAATAGTCTGCACATATAAGGCCTGGTTTCATATATATCGCAACCTTGTTCTGACTCATAAGGGCAATGTAGGAAAGATTCACGTTTCCGTTTATCCTTCACTCTATTCCATTCCCACTGAGAAAACGGTATAGGGCCGCAACAGTCGTGACAACCGGGCTTGCATTTAAAAGTCGGTATTTTCCTGTATAAATTTTTTATGACCTTTGATTCATGCGACATTTGCTATTCCTTAACAAACTTCTGCCCGGGGTCGTATAACCCAGGAGGATTGAATGGACTACCGGAACACAGGGAAAGCGTTATAGAGATTCAATTTTTTGAACCATATTATTGATTTTCTCGGCAAGAAATTTGCCGACATGCTCATCCTTGCGCACATAGTATAATTGCCGTTTAGAGATACCAATTTTCTTGGCGAGATCATCATGTGAACATTTATAAAATTCCAATAATCTATCAATTTGTTTTTCCATAAAACAAATCCTAAATGAAATTATTGCAGAAATCAAGAACAAAATTAATTTGTATAAAAATAATCTGCAATCTTTGCAATTATTTTCTTGACATCATTTTTTGATGAGTGTATCTTATTAAATATAAAAGCTGTGGGAATGCACAGCCTGGCGGGGAGATGCCCCTAACCTAGAAGCCCCCAGTTTTACGGGGGGAGCATTCACATTCGTATTTAGATAACTTTTTAAATGATTTAATATGCGTGGTGGAAAAACGGTAATTCGCCAGCCTCATAAACTGGAGATCCGGGTCCGAATCCCGGCCACGCTACCTACAGAATGTTAGGAAAATATAAATGTTATCATGCACCAGGCGGGGGAAAGACCCGCCACAAACACGGAGGGAACATGATAATACAATTTGATGAAATCAGCCTCAAAGGCCGAAAATCAGGCATTTGTCCAAAATGTGGGGAACGTGCTAAAAGATCTTTTAAGTTTTATCAGACCCTTAGTATATTTAATAAGAATAAAAATGGATTTGTTAAAACAGAAAAAGAAATAATGGAGGAAAATACAAAAGCTTATCTAAAATGGGCGAAGACTCCGACATATCATGCCAAGTGTGAGGACTAAATGACAGAACAATTTATGGGCTTGGGGAGAGATAAGAATCGGTCAAAAGGAGTAGTATCAGGGTCATTAACAATGGGTACAGGATTTTAGCGGGGTGGCCAAGAGGTTAAGGCTCCGGTCTCATACGCCGGTATCGGCAGTTCGAATCTGCCCCCCGCAACCAAAGGAGGTTTCATGGATAAACGAATTAAAAATCAAATCTGGTTTGCAATCGGTTTCTTGATCGCAATGATTTATGTTCTCAGTTACATCTAAAATTATACTTGTTCCCGACGCTTAGGCTCGCAATAAAGATCGATTCCCCGATGAGTGGTTATCTCGTTTTGGAACAAGTTCAATGGGTGGGATAATTCGGGAGGGATTATCCCACCTTTCACCTTTAATTTTATGGAGGCAATTATGTTTGAAAAGACAGAACAGCAAAATATTTTTGATGCGGTTCATACTCAAATTGAAACCGCAAAAAAAGATGGATGGAATTTATTATTACCATCTTTTCCTATCTCGCCAACGCCTGAAAGTCTATTTGTCCCTTGCCTGGAAAAAGTTGAAATTGATACAGCAGACGGCTCAAAAGATATTTATAAAGGTGCAGGAAGTACTAAGTTTCGTCTTCATGCCGCAGCTCTGAACCGAATCGCTATTGCCGGCGAATTAAAATGGAATAATGATTTCACTGGATACGCAAAGGATCAGGACGGCACACAGATATTTAGGGCGGTGGGCGGAGTGGTTAATTCAGCAGGAAATATTCACCAGGAATCAGGATATTATCCATTGAATCTTGCAGATATAAAAGATGATCTCATCGACCAATACACTGAAAAGGCAAAAAAGGATGGAAAAGATCAGAGTTACATTGATTATTGTGTTAATAGAGATTATCGAGCCAAACGCCAACATCTTTTGAAGCTTACAGAGACTGGGGCAAAAAATAGAGTCATCCGGAAAATATTCAATATCAAAAATGAATACACATTGGCGGAACTCAAAAAACCCTTCCTTGTTCTCAAATTTACCATCTACATGGATTTTAAAGATCCGATGGTTAAACAGATGGTCCTGGGAATGAAGATCCAGGCAGCCCTGGGAGTATACGGGGTGAACAATACTCCGTCACTTCCATCACCACAAAACTTTTCTATTCCGGCACCTAAAGCAATGGAACCATTCGACCCCGATAATGATCCAAATTTGACACCGGTTGATGACGATCTGACTGAACAGGAAGAAGAATTGAGTAGTGCCGAATTTGATTTCATTAATGCTGATAAGGAAACTCAGGATATCGCATTAAAAACTCTTGCAGATAAAGTTAAGGTTACTTTGAAAGATATGACTTTCCCTGACAATATAACCGATAAAAGGCTTTATGCGTTCAGGCAGCTTAATAAAAAATTAATTAGCGATGAAATTCCATTTTAAGGAGGGCGCAATGATATATCAGATAATGATTTTTATCGGCCATCATCAGAAGTTATTTATGGGAATTATTTTATTAATTATTGCTGGTATTTGTGCCTATTGGGGAAATCAGAGTTTTGATAAAAATGAAGAAACTAAACCATGGGAGGATCTGTAAATGAAATGTCTTCAAACTTCAGACTGGCACGCAGACGCTAATTTGGATGAATTCAAGAAGTGCTCAACCTTTCTCCTCGCCACAGCAAAAGAAGAAAATCCGGACCTGATCATTATTGCAGGCGATATCTTTAACAGCCGCGACATTAAGCTTGAATCTGAGACCTGTAAATTGGTTTTTGAAAAGATTCATATCTTATCAGAAATTGCCCCTGTCAGTATAGTCACGGGGACCCCGACACATGAGGGTACTGCTACGGAATCCCTTATCTATACCTCAGCCTTTGAGCATAATGTGACCGTTTCTTCAATGCCAGAACAACTTTTTCTTGTAAACGGTGAATTAAAAAGAGAAGTATGGACAGAGGAGGAAGGGTATAAAATTGAACCTGACGCCATTATCTCCACAATGCCTACTCCGACAAAGAAATGGATGCAGGGCACAAATGATGAAATAGCTCAGGCATTAACTCCAATTTTCGCCGGCTTCGGGGCCGGGGCGTCAGATTATAAATGCCCCCACATCCTGATCGGTCATTTCTCAGTTCGAGGAGCATCGATTTCGGACACCCAGATCATGGTTGGGAGAGATATTGAAATCAGTAAGGACCAACTTGCTTTAGGTAACTTTGACCTTGTTTGCTTGGGGCACATCCATAAGGCGCAGCAGATCGATAATATTTTTTATGCTGGGTCCCTCTTTGCAAATAACTTTGGCGAAAAAGAGGATAAAGGATTTTATATCCACAATATAAATAAACCGAAGGGAACTCTCGAACCATCCTTTAATAAGTGGGATATCCAATCGAGATTTATAAAAACTCCTGCCAAGAAACTGGTAACAGTGAGAGCGAATCTTACAAAAGAAAACTTTGACCCTATCATCGACGAGTCGGTTAAAGGAGCCTCAATAAAAATTGAACTCAGCATGTTCCAGGATGATAAGTTTTCGATCAACCTTGATGAGATTAAAAAACAGTACCTTGATGCCGGCGCCACAGAAGTAAAATTGATAACGGCACATATTCCACGTGAGAATGTGAGAAGTGAATCGATTATGAAACTTTCCACTCTGCCTGATAAAATCGAAGAAGGGGCAAAGATAAAGGAGGAATCAATTCCGGAAGGAGTCCTTGATATCGCCCATGATTTTGAAACGCTGCCAGAAAAGGAAATATATGGAAAAGTCACAAGCGGAGATTACGACCGGCCAGGTCCCGGGGTATCCGCATCTTGATGAAACGTGTGGATATTGCCAACATTTCATATACAAAGCTGGTAATCCGGAAATAGGAGAAAGCTATTGCAGGCTTTATAAAAAATGGTTCCCGAATCAATTCGACAACAATAATAAGCCTGCACCGTCACGGACATGTAATCGATGGTTACGCAAAACATTATTTAATTTAAACGAGAAAGAATATGAAGATACTATCATTAAAGGCAAAGGGATTAGTTGGGCTTAAAAAAGGCATAGGAATTGAAGAAATTAATCTTGACTTTTCAAACCTTTCAGGACTTATAGCTTTGGCCGGCGTGAACGGTAAAGGGAAAAGCACTGTGCTTGAAAGTTTACCACCATACGCAATGATGGCAAGTAAAGATGGAGCTATTCAGAATCATTACTTCCTGCAGGATAGTTTCAGAGAACAGGAATATCTTTATAATGGGGATCTTATCAGAACGCGCCTTGATATTAGGGGCGGAACAAATTACACACCTGATGGCTATATCTGGATCAATGATCAGCCAAAAACTACAGGCAAAATCTCAGAATATAAAGGCCTCATCAATGAGATCTTCGGCACCTCTGATCTTTTTTTTAACTCTGTTATGCACGCCCAAAACAGTAAGAGATTATCAGATTTGCGCCCCGCGCAACTGAAAGACCTTTTCGCTGAATTTCTGCGCCTGGATCGATATATAAAGTACGAAGATATGGCGAAAAGAGCATCTTATATACTTGATGGCAGGGCGGAAGGTATAAAAAAATCATTACTCATACTTCAGGACCATGCGGACCAGATTCCAGAAAATATTAATGATGAAATAACAGCCATTTCTATAAGTATTGCAAATAGAGAGGCAAGTCTTAAAATGCTTGCTGAAGGGCAGGAAAAATTTATTCAACAAATCGAATCATTTGGAAAAATAGCACAAAATAACAAAACACTTGAAGCGTCTAAGGTCGAAATTGTTAAATCAATTCAGCAGATCGATTTAGATATTCAAGCTGATAAAAAGCAGTCAGAATCTGAACTGGCAACTATCAGGGAAAAGGCCGCAAAGATTATTTCTCTTATAAAAGAGAATGAAAATATTATCGGAAGCAAGGATAAAATTGAATTAGCAGTATCAGAACTTGCAAAATTAGAAAATGATCAAGTTAGGATTCAAGCCTTAATCAGTCAATGCAATGATAATATAGCCGCCAGGTCCGAAGAAATAAATAAACTACATACCACGCGCATCGAAGCAAATAAAAATGCCCAGGCCGATGAACTTAAAATATCCACCAGGATCGACGATCTTGAGAAGCAGCGTAGGGAGGCCAAGACAAACCTCGATAAAGCCCTTGACCCTACGGCTACGGCTGCGCTCGAAGCTGAATTAAAAGCGTTACGGGAACAATCCGAGATACTTGGAAAGAGGAACCTAGATCCCTTTTGTCCGGACCATACAGCGGCATGCATTTTTGTAAAAACAGCAATGGAGGCAAGCACAAGGATTCCGTTAGTAAAAACCCATATATCAGACAAAAAAAAGGAGCTGGAGCTCGCTCGGGAAAATGCGGTTAAGGAAATAAAGGAGCTTGACTCTAAGATATCTGATGAAAGCATCGCATTAAAAAGAATGGTTAATAAACATAAAGAAGCCGATACTGGATATATTGATAGGCAAAAAGTTGAAAGGGACCTTTATGATAAGGATCAAAGAACAAAAACAGCTGAAATAAAAAATCTCGAAGACTTGGTCCTTAAAATAAATCTACTGCGACCTCAGGCAGCTATGATTGATAAAATAAAGACAGCCGAAAACACTCTCGGGTCTCTTAGAGAACAGAGAGAAGATATAACTCGGGAAGGCACAGAACTTAAAAAGAAATGGGATCAGCGAATCAATAATTTATTGGCTCGAAAATCATTGAATCAGGATTCAATCGAGACAATAAACAAGGAAATCGTTGAAGGCATTGATCAGAAACTTCAATACGAAAAAGATAATCTCAAAATAACGGAAAAACTGATCATTCAGGAGAAGGAAGAGATTTCTAAGGAGAAAAGCCAAATCGAAAATTTGAAAGTCAAGTCTCAGGAAAAAGAGAAGATACAGGAGGATATTGGTACCCAGAATAAAAATAAAATTGCCATCATGAATGCGATATCCGACTTTAAATATATTCAGGCCATGTGCTCAAAAGACGGACTCAGGGCGCTTGAAATAGATGCGGTGAGACCAACTATCACTCATTATGCGAACGACCTGATAGTCAATTCTTTTGGCCCTTCTTCCACTATAAAAATCGTTACTCAAGATGACAACGGTAAAGAGATTTTCGACATAAGAATTATTGACGAAGACGGTGAGGAGGTTTCCCTGGGAAATAGATCCGGAGGTCAGCAGGTCTGGCCCCTGAAGGCACTGCAGCTGGCAATGGCCCGCATCAATAAGGAGAAATCCGGGAAAAATTATTTAACCTTACTTTCGGATGAGGAAGATGGAGCCCTATCTAGCGAAAATGCTAAAAATTTTGTATCTCTTTATCGCGGCATGTTGGCCCCGGATAAACAAACAGGCATAAAAACTTTTGAAAGCTGTTTCTATATATCTCATAAGTCTGAGTGTGTGGATATGGCTGATCATCGAATCATTTTCGATGGAAATGGGATAAGCATTGAATAATTTTTAACCTGTATAATAACTGGTTATGTGTGGAGGAATATGGATAAGCATCAAAAAGATCTATATGAAAAAGAAATTTTGGAAAAGTTAGTTCCTGCATTAAATAAACATTTAACGCTAAAGGAGGGTTGGAAGTTTTTGGACACAGTGAATCCAATACTTTCAAAATCGGGATCGCCTTGGGTTTATATGATTTTTGCGGACGGTATAGCTGTTGTACTTGCTGAGAGCTTAAAAAGAACGGCAGACGCTATACGTAAAGCAGAAGGAGTCCACGGAAGTTCTGTTGGTTGGGATAAAGACATTTTCACATAACCTTAGTTTCAACAGTGACCGCGCAAAAGACCAATCGGCACGTTAAACCAATGTTATTTTCATGGAGCAATTAAATGGAACATTGTAAAAAATGTGGATACAAAACAGTTTTAGCAACATCACTGGTTACATATTTTACTCCAGACGACGAACCCTACGAATCCGGAGATTGTGAATTACCCGAAACAATGGAAGAAGATGACGAAATTTACGCTCATGTAATGGTTGGAATACATTGGTGTGAAAGTGGAGTGTAGCATGGATGGTAATCAATTCAGCAATTTGTACTTGGGTAATTTTCAACCTTCTGAGGAAAGTGCATTTCTTTGGGAGTTGGCAAAAGAATACCATGAACGAACAGAGTCATATGATAGAACTGTTTGTACTGGTCCTATTATAAATGATGCTATAGTTCCAATGAATAATTTTGAGAGAAGCAAAACATTAATGAACGCACATAAAATAAGAAAAGAAATATATCAAAGGGCCTTAGATAGAGGCATTGAAAAAAACAAAGTAAAAAAGGCTATAGTCAACTATTTATCCACTAACCCACGCATCAACGCAGACCTGCAAACACCGTAGGCTGGTTATGCGGAATGTTATGAGAGTTTACTATGAAATTAAGTGAGATAATAGCAGAAAGATTGTTTACTAATGGAGCTGGGCATAAAGCTCAACGCCTTGTGCTTGAAATGGAAAATGGTTCGGATGGCGGAGGATGGTGTAAAAAGACAGTTATAGATCAAATAGACAGAATCCTCACAGAACTCACAAATCAACAGGAACAGGCAGGGAAATGTCCAGATTGTGGAGTTGAGAAAGGTGAACACCATTTATACCACTGCCCAGAGATCGGATTCAATCTTTAACCGCCCGGCTGGTTATTTGGGCGTTATGCCTTTGGAGGGAATATGGATAGAATTCGATTAATTGAAGAAATAACAAAAATATCAAATTCATTGGACAAATCGATCTCTGATGCATCAGTCAGGGCTATTGAGGAATATCCTGATTTAGGAGTTATTTTAAATAAGGATGAAGATCCTATCGATGAGACCTATATACAAAGAGCTAAAATAACCATGGAAAAAGCTTATGAGCGCAAAAGAACTTGCAAAGAAATAATCGATCTTATTAATAAGAACTGGCATGAGATAGTCAGTGGTTAATTTCAAGCATAATACTCATTCAACCACCCGGACAGCATAGCTGACGGTTAACTTAATGTTAGTTGGAAAGGAGAGAATATGCCAAAAAAATCACAAGATACACAGGTAGTTGATGAAATAACAGCGATTGTTAAAAATTTTTATGCACAGAGTCATACAGATGAAGCCCCTATAGTTTCACGTGAAAATATAGTTTTAATGGTCGGCGCGGTTTGTAAGGATTGCGAAGAAGCTATCCGGCTGATTAGAACTATCAGGCAGGTTACAGGGGGATAAAAAGACTGGAAACTATTTGACATCCAAACCCATATAATATATTCTCCAAAATGCTATGACAACTCAAATCGAAAATAAATTTGACCTCGCTTCCGGGATAATCTTAATGGGTTGTCATAGCACCGGGGGCGGGGTTTTTTATTGGAGAGATAGGATGGGTATACCAGAGGGATATTGTCAATGCGGATGTAATCAAAAAACGTCTATTTCAACGGTAAATAATAAAAATAGAGGATTGGTTAAAGGTAAACCTTTAAAATACGTAAGAGACCATGTGAATAAAGTCAAAAATTATAAAGGGGAAAACCATCCTCAATTTAAAGGAAGAATATATAGAAGGGGATATATTTATCTTTACATGCCATCACACCCAAAAGCAACAAAACAGGGATACATAGCGGAACATCGACTTGTAATGGAATCTAAAATAGGAAGATATTTAAAATCATGCGAGGTGGTACACCACATCAATGAAATTAAAGATGATAATAAGCCCGAAAATTTATTGCTTTTTAAAAGCGCTGGAAAACATTCAATAAGGGCCAAGCATGTTTTAAAAAATAATAAAGACGGTAGATTCATCTCTCCCAATAATTGTCAGTGGCTGACATTAGAAGAAAACGCCGCAAAAGGGAATAGTTGATGTCCTTAATTTTACGCAAACACCAATTTGAATTTGGTCAAATAGTAGAAGAAATCCGAAGCGGGAAGCCTATAAATAGAATTGTAGCTTATGTTGTTCCTGGAGGTGGAAAATCCTTATTTTCCCTATTATGCTGGCCATTAATAAAATATGGCCACTCAAATTCAATATGTTGGGTAGTCCCACGATTAACCCTAGCATATCAGGCTGAACTCAATGCGATTGATCCATTTTTTAAGAAAGAGCTCAATCATGGCATGATTATCAGGGCAGCAACAAACGAATATAACCCAAGACGGAACTGTACAGGCTACACAACAACCTACCAGGCAATAGGACAGGATTCTAATTTTTATAACGTTCGGGAATTTGAACAAAGGAAATATATCCTCATCCTTGATGAAAATCATCATATAGCCGCAGATAATGGTCAATGGCATAAATCGATATCCCCTTTAGTAGAAAGATGTAATTTATTAATACTTCTTTCAGGTACACTCAATAGAGGCGATGAAGATAAAATCGCTTTCATGGATTACGAAGACAGAGGTAATAATATTTGCCTTGACCTTAGTGAAAATGATTATACCCGTGTTATACGCTATACCCGGAGTGATGCATTAAAAGAAAAAGCAATACTCCCCATCAAATTTACATTATTTGACGGCGATGTTGAATGGGAAAGGAAAGGAAAAGAATTTAAAACAAAACTGTCAAAGGCTTATGAACATTCCGGAGATGCAATACAAACGGCTTTAAATACTGCATTTGGAAATCATATCATGAAAAATGGATTTGATCATTGGATCGAATATAAAAAATATGATCCAGGATCAAAAATAGCGATTGTCGCAGCAAATATTAAACATGCCAAATCATTACTATCAATCCTTAAGGATTGGGGTTTTAATCCTTTAATAGCAACAAGTGATGATTCTTTGGAAGCTCTAAAAGCAATAAAAGAATATCGATTTGGATCATGTGATACTATGGTCTTTTGTGGTATGTGCTCAGAAGGTCTCGATGTTCCTGAAATGACACATATTATAGTTCTCACTCATTTTCGCACCGAAGCATATATTGAACAGCTTGTATCCAGGGCTGTACGGGTTAATAAAAAGGCCGGACCTTATGAAAGTCAGGTGGCTTATATCTTCGCTCCTGATGATCCTCCTTTCAGAAGAGTAGTAGAAAAAATAAAAAAGGAACAATCAAATATCATTGTAAATGATTCTGATAAATCCGAATTACCAGAAAAAAAGAGAAATGGCAGAGGAGAAAGAGGGCCAGGCATCACGTTTATAAACGGCTCCATATCCGGCGCCCGTGAAATATCACTTGGTGAGATCCCGTCAGGCTATACTCCGCCCCCTACAATCAGCGAACAGGAACACTCATTAAGAAAACAGATAGATGACCATGTGAAAAGCTTCTGCCGCGTTTATATGGCAGAGCATAAAAAAGTGAATGGAGAGATAAAGACTGTTTTTAAAAAGTCTCGGGACCTAATGGAACTTTCAGAACTCGAGCGCTGCTATGAATATGTCAAAGATTTCTATTCATTAGTTGAGAGGCCAAAAAAGAAAGTCAGGAAAAGAGGCAGATTAATACCTACTAAGGCAGTACCCTGGATAAATTAATGTTATATTTGGAAGGAAAGGGATGAAAATGGATGACATGGGATTTTATTTTTTACAAAGAGATATCCAGGATATTATGGATAAACTTAAAAAATTGCAAAGCGCATATTTAAAAGAAACAGGGAGAGAGTTTATTGATGGTCAAAGGATAAATGGTTTAATGCAGTGTCCGGCATGTGGCCATTTTAAACCACTACCGCGGCACGGCGCTTAATATTTCAAAGCACCCGGAGCCTCCAAGGGTGATAGGCTGACGCCTCGTAAACCAAGTCCTTCTCGTATATCCGGGATCATTCGTGATTGAATTATGAAAGAGGGATACAGCCTAACATTTTAAAAGCTAACATTTTAAAAGGAGAGATCAATGTCGGAAACAAAACAGAAAATTATCACGTTGTTAAATGAAACGAAAAGAGATGGAATAGGTTATCTGATTAACTATCTCGTAGAAAACGGTGTTGTAGTTGCGGCAAGCTGATAAATGTTGGAGAAATTTGCAATAAGTATTCAAGATACCGATACCCATATGATGAGATTGAATCTGGTAAAATCAGATCCTTTGTAGTCTCTAGGATAAGCAAAAAGATCAACAAGGCTCAGTGGTGGGATAGATGAAAAATCAAGCAGACTATTCAAAATATAAATGTCCTTATTCTCATCTCGAAAAAGAATGCGGGCATGAATTACATGGCCCTGAAGGGTATGAAGATACATATGGTGTATGGTGCCCCTGCGGATTTAGAGGCCCGGTATTTTACCTCGATCCCAAAGATTTAAAACTTGAACCCAAGGAGTAAGCAATGAAAAGGCCAAATGATAGCGCAGGTTATAATACTGCAAAGTATATAAAATACCTTGAATCCCGTATCCAGTCCATGCAGGAAGTGGTAGACGCTGCAATTAAATATCATGAATATTCTGATTTTGATCCTAAAGAAGGATGCTGTCCAGAATGTGATTTGCTATTAACAATTGACAAATATAAAGCCATAAAGGAGGGATGATATGAATGCAAAAATACATGATGGTGTAGGTGGATTTTATATAGAATTAATCACAGAAGATCCTAAAGAAATTTGTCAATTAGCAAAACTTAGCCTTAATACTTTGGCAAAACAATCTATAAAAATTCATGTATCATTTATGACGGATGGCATGGTGATAAGCGGATTTTCTTTAAGGAAAAAGAAAGATCTGACCCTAACAATTGGTTAATTAAATGATTCATCCAGATCCTAACCCTGTTCATATAAAGAAAAAAATAAATGGATAACTGTTACGCACAAAAAAGTGAAAAATCAAAAGTAGAACATATATATAATTTTGATAAGGGCAAGACGTATTGTGGATTAAGAGATATTTATGCCAAATATAAAATATTATCAGGACGCTCTATTTGCAAAAAATGTTTGTCAATATTTCACAAGGAAAAGGAATGATTTATGGACACAATCTACACCCAAATGTACCCGAGCCCTAAAGTAAAACAATGGAGATCAGAAAAATCTATATATATCAGGTAAATCTCATTATCATAGGGCATGTCAAAAAGAATATGACAGAATCAGATGGTCGAAGAAAAACAAATCGAGGATGGAACAATTATCTTTGATGATATGCAAGCAATGATTTGTTCGCTGAATCTTTTAAATGAATATTTAATGGAGAGAGGGATAAAATGAAAAGATGTGATCCATGCCCAAATCCAATTGACTTCTGTTCTTGTATTTTGCATCCCGATTACATCTTAAAGAAAAAGAGAAAAGACAGGTATAGCACATATGATTCTATTAAACAGATTGTAAGTGAAATCGCAAAGGATTCGGGGTTATCGATCGAGGATCTTACTGGAAAAAGCAAAATGCAAAGGATTACAAGGGTGCGGACCATGGCTATAAAAAGATGCAGGAAAAATACAAACGCCACTCTTCAGGAAATAGGTGATTTCTTTAACAGGAATCATGCAACAATAATTTACACTTTGGGAAAAGGATTAAAATAATTGCAATTATACCGATATAGATGGAAGAATAACTCGAAGCGCAAAACTTTATATAACCGGATATTTAAAGTTCTTGTACGAGGCCGGACCAATAGCGCAAAGGTGCAATTTATTGATAACGGCCAGAAGGAAATAATCAGCAGGAATGCAATGGAGAGAGTGAAATGAAAGAAATTAAATTCAGAGCATGGGATAAAAAAGACAAACACTGGGTTTCTGATGCTTGGGTTAAAACCCACATTGGGTTATATGATCAATATCCTGAATTGATTTTCATGCAATATACCGGGCTATTGGATAAAAATGGTATGCCGATCTATGAAGGCGACATTGTTAAAATACTCATGTATCAAGGAGATCTGAAATACGAACCTGAAATATTTACAATTGAATGGATAGAGAAAGATTTAGGATTTGGCGCAAGAGATATTATTGATAAAGATACATGGGGTTTAGGTGATAATGATATTGAAATAATTGGCGATATCCATGAAAACCCTGAATTACTCGAAGAGGGGTAAAATGACAAAGAGGTGAAAATGCGATTAACAATAAAAAATAGACTAATATTATGTTGGGAAATACTGACTGTTAAAAGCGGCCATGTTCATAATGCCGATGAAAAACAGTTATCAACATTTATTCGTGGTTATGAAGCCGGACGCAAAGATCAGCAATACGAAAATACCCTACAAACAAACTTAGACCGGGCTCCTGAATGCAATTGTTTTAAACCAGATACTTTAGTGCATGAAAGTTGTCCAGTTCATACTTTAAAACGTTAACCGCCTGGCTGGTTATTTGGGCGTTATGCCTTCGGAGGAAATAAATGGATATTGCATTTTTTCATGATTGTGCAGTTGATGGATGTTACAAAAAATCAATCAAAGGAAAACAGATGTGCAGACAGCATCAAGCCGAATATGATAGCGGCAAAAAATTAAAGGCCTTTTATGGCAAGACGGTACAAAAGAATTTAAATTGTAAATATTTAGAACTATTAGATTTTGAATATTTGGATTGTGAATATTTAGTTGGTGTTTCTATTTGTGATCTTAATGATGCTCAGAAATCTGATTGTTGTCCGTTAAGGGGAACTGAATATGAGCATAACCAAACCTTTCACAGCGACCGCGCCACAGATCGGCGCGACGCGTGAAGGCTATCGTTATGAGACTTGGAGGAAATATGGTAAAAGCAAAAAAATATAAATGTCCGCATCACGCATGTAAAACTACAGCTACATCTATGCCGGGTGAGTCACAGGATAGTTTTAATATCCGGCTCATAAACGAGGGATGGATATGGAGATTTAAAAGAATAAGGGGCAAAACAGATTGGGATTACATGCGTTTTTGCCCTGACTGTTCTAAGAATCATTTAATATGAGAATTGTTAGAAGGAGGAAGCTCCCGGACGGTATGATGTGCCCGGGGATTTTTTTATTTTTCTCGCTCATCAATCTTGGCTTGTGTATCATGGGATGAAGGTCTGATAAATTCAAGAGCATTGTTAAAAACCATATATATTTTCATCATCCACTTAACTTTGAATTGCTTTGATATGCTCTTAAGCATTATCAAAAATATACCCATGGCAAGCCAATTCTGATCTATAAATTCCTTAACAGGTATATCTAAGGATATCATATTATCCTCCCCTCTTTATCCAGGCATCTTTTCAACTTTGAGGTTACGAAAATCTTCAGCAGTTGGATTTTCAAGAATTGTTCCATCAGTGAATTTCATAAAGATCGGTACACCTTTTTCGGCAACTGCCCCAATCAAAGATACAATTAAATCTATTGTTTTCTTATCCATATCAACCTTCCTTTATATAATAACCATTTATTTAAATTGTTATTGGTTTAGTTAATATCCATTGCTCTATTTCGCGAGCATGTTTTAAAACTTTTACTGATTCTTCAGCAAGTTTAAGTCTACGCTGAATTTCTTTTTTTATTTTTTTGCTAGTTGTAAATTGTCTAAGCGTCAATTGTTTCATGTCCTTTTTCCATTATAATTATTCAAGTTTTACGAAATAGGGAGTAGCTGCTTCGATAAAAGAAGTCAGGGCCTTTGTTATCGCAAGCACTTTTGCATTAGCGACATCCTTCGATGCTTTGCCTTCTACATACTGAGCCATGGATTCACTGGCAGCATTGTGAGTGTCGGCATATATATCACCATACTTTTTTAGATTCTGATAAGTCTCTTCCGAAATGAGTTTCTTATCTCTCAGATCCACGATAGTATCCTTGGTCTGGTTATAGGTAACCTGTGATCTATCCAGGATTTGATACATTTTTGCCTCGAAAGAAAGAGGTTGCCCGGATGGCCCAACGGTCGCACATGCCATAATCATCATCATCATCATAACCATAAAAATCATTAATAGTTCTCTTTTTCTTTTCATTTTTTTCTCCTAATAAAAGTTTACAAACTCAATATTAAAATCGTTTACATTGTAAAGCAATCCCATAAATTTCATAAAGGTATTTCCAGAATTAAGGACCGCTCTTTGCCCCATGAGTTTACCTGGATACTGCCCGAGCAAAACACAACCTCGGGAATCAGCCTCAATGTTGCCGGCATGGAAGAGAAGAGCCGTATGATCTTGAACCACAATCTCAAAAGTGTTTTTAAATTTTTCTCCGTGGAATCTTTTGCAATAATATCGACCTTCCGGAATTTGAAATCTATCAGGATCATTATCGTCGGGTTCAAGTGTACTGCAAAAATAATGTCCGTATAAAAGCATGGCGCCAAGGGCGCCTTGAACTGACTGTTCTAACCGAACAATTTTACATTCAATCCCCATATTTTACTTTCCAATTATATTTTGAACATTCACAAATTTCATATAAACACCTCTAGTATTTTAAAAGATAAAGAATAATTCCAATAAGAGCTTGCACAGCAAGTGCAACTCCGATACCGATAGCAATTGATCTTGAGTTTTTATCTACTTTATTGTTTAAATTTTCATGTTCGACTCTATATACTTCTATTGGTACCATGTCTCTTCGAGTATTATTTAATAATTCATACTGTTTTTCAGCTTCTCTCCCTGCAAGAGTAAGCGCATTATCCATAGCTTTTAGTCTTGTTTCAATATTTTTGATAGATAGCATAATTACTTCGTTAAAGTGGTCACGTAAAGGCACTGTATCCATTTATTCACCACTATATTATCCTCTGTTAAATAAAACCATAGCGCCAATTGCGCCCTGGTCAGTTTGTTCTAAACGAATTATCTTACATCTTACTTCCATTGTTCATTTTATTTCTGATAGAGACTAAGGTTTGCTGCATTAATTGGGCGGTCGTATCCAGGCTATGTAAACATTCTGTTTGGCGATCAAGTTTTTGATCTATTTTTTCAAAACGCAATTTGCCTTCTTCGAGATCTTTGACAACGGCTTTGTGTTCTGCCATGAATACATCTTTATCCAATTTACAGTCCACTTTATAATTAAGCCACTTAAATGTTCCACCAGTTGCCAAGATTAATACTCCTCCAATGATGCTTTCTATTAGATTCATATATAATTCTCCGAAAATAAATAAGGTCGACACAGTATACTTTCAAATTCATAACTCACTATAAGCATAAAATCAATTTATTATATATGAACCATTTAATCATGTATTTATTTAAGGTCTACTCCTGTATATTTTCCCATTCGGATATGTCCCGGCCAGAGCAATCCCATCACCTAGATAAGATAACGAACGAATATATGTTTCCGAACCCTGCTGACCCAGATCGGTCCAGGTTGCACCATAATCAACGCTCCTGTATATTTTACCATTAAGAGCTGTACCCGCCAGGGCAATACCATTGCCTAGATAAGATAACGAAAAAATATATGTTTCCGAACCCTGCTGACCCAGATCGGTCCAGGTTGCACCATAATCAACGCTCCTATATATTTTACCATTCGGATATGTCCCGGCCAGAGCAATACCATTGCCTAGATAAGATAACGAAAAAATATATGTTTCCGAACCCTGCTGACCCAGATCGGTCCAGGTTGCACCATAATCAACGCTCCTGTATATTTTCCCATTCGGATATGTCCCGGCCAGAGCAATCCCATTGCCGAGATAAGACAACGAAAAAATTTGTGTTTCCGAACCCTGCTGACCCAGATCGGTCCAGGTTGCACCATAATCAACGCTCCTGTATATTTTACCATTAGGATATGTACCCGCCAGGGCAATCCCATTGCCGAGATAAGACAACGAACGAATATATGTTTCCGAACCCTGCTGACCCAGATCGGTCCAGGTTGCACCATAATCAACGCTCCTATATATTTTCCCATTCGGATATGTCCCGGCCAGAGCAATCCCATTGCCGAGATAAGACAACGAAAGAATTTGTGTTTCCGAACCCTGCTGACCCAGATCGGTCCAGGTTGCACCATAATCAACGCTCCTGTATATTTTACCATTAAGAGCTGTACCCGCCAGGGCAATACCATTGCCGAGATAAGACAACGAAAGAATTTGTGTTTCCGAACCCTGCTGACCCAGATCGGTCCAGGTTGCACCAATACTTTCCTGTATGCCTGGCAACATTCCGTCATGCTGAAGAAGTAAGTCATCTTTATCAGTCAATTCAAAATTTACTCTGGCCCCAAATTTAGTAATAGCCCCAGTTCCACCATTGGCAATCGGAACTGTGTCACCTGCAACATATCGACCAAGGGCAGTAATATCACCAGTACCATTTTCTATCGCTTTTACGGGTATTTTATCGCCAGCATGGACGGTGGTTACTAAAGATAGTAAAATCAATGTAAAATATAATATTTTTCTCATGACAGCTCCTTTTAAGGTATTATTAAAGCAATATTATCTTGAACCCCTGATTCGTTATAAAAAGGAATTTCTGAATTAGAAGTAAGGGCTATTTTTTCTAAAACACCTGATTCGTTATAAAAAGGAATTGATCCGACAGCAGATATGGAGTCATCCACATATTTTTTGTCAACAATTTCGGTATCGGATGTAAAGGTAGGATGAGAAGTATAACTTCCCATGCTTCCAATAACAAAATTATCATCAGTTTTAAGGGTATCGGCAGTACTCCGGTAAAGATTTGTATCGGTAGCATTTGTACCATCGCCCCAATCAAATAATCCATCAGCATGAATATGGAGTCTGTAATCAGCATCACCGGCCACATTGATTATTTCTGCAATATCGCTTGAAGAACTTGCCTGCATATGGATTCCAATAACATCTGGATCGGACCATTCCAAATGCATCATGTATGTAGTGGTAGGGTTGCCAGTATCTTGTTTTAATTCAAAAAGATGACCACTTGCATCTCCAGTCCATTCCATAGCAACGCCGCCACTGGGATTTGTAAACCGAAAAGTAAGCGTTTTATTTGCCATTGTGAATGTCTTATCGGTTGTAGGATCTTCAATTTCATTCAGAGCTATGCCTGTTACTGGCCCCGTAAAAGTTGCTCCGGCAAATGTTGGTGAGGCATCTGTGGTAAGGTCCTGATTAAGCACGCTCGTGCTTTCTACTGTGAGACTACCCAATAATGATATCGTTTGACTTTGAATACTTGTTAGATTTGGAAGAGTGTCGATCGCATTTTCGATAGTAGCCTCTGTTGTAGAATCAATTCCAGTTACATCTTTAATATTTAAAATATCCAGCGTCCCCCCGCCTTCAGGCTGAACATTATCAAGAATAGCATCACCATCATAGGCAAAACAAGTTAATGAAAATATTGAAATTAACAAAAATATTATGATCGATTTGCTTCGTGAGTTCGCATCACGCATATTCCGCCTCCTATACAATCAAAAGTTGCGATTCTATAACCTGAAAGTATCCATGTCGGACTGGGTAATTTAAGATAGGTCCCTGCATTGATTGTTATTGTATGACCACTGTTTGCCAAAATATAAATTGTCTCACCTTTTGAAAGTCCCGAGATTTGATCAAGATCATCTGCGGTACCTGATTCCGATGATATAGTTACCATCCCTGAACCGGATACAGTTATTATGCCACTCAATATCGTAGTATCGACCGGGTCATTCATTCCTTGTGCTGAACTTACTGAATATGAAATAGCAGATGCAATTACACCACTCGATAAGATAAATTTCTCAAGATCCCTAAAGGTAACAAATTTATCGAGAAAATAACCGGAACTGTCTTTTTGGCCAATATACCCCAATCCAATCTCAAGATTTTTTTTAATGGCCAGGATACATTTTTTTATATCAGTTATTCCCGGTATGGCTGAGAAAGAACTCATAATAAAATTTCATACAAGAACTCAAGGCCCCAGGTAACGCCGCCAGTATTTGCGTAATTCATAACGAGGCCATCATATGAACCGAGATAATCTGAATATTGTGTACGATCTATTATTCCCCCAAGGGCTCCATTCGCATTAACAGATCCAAGAGGAACATTCCATGTGTCACCTGAATTATGATCAAGGGTCTGAGACAGGGCTTCATCCGCTCCGGCTGCATCTAAGGTCAACCTGGTTTGAAGAATCCGCCAGCCTCCCGGAAGCATATGGAGCACATTATACATATCAAAATAGATAGCATAGGTCTCGGTGCCTGCGGGAGTTTCGGCAACATAGGCAGCCGTGATATTTACTGTATTGGCATCGGCAACAGTAATTTTATGAATGCCATCATAGTTAGTTGTTCCGATTATTATTATATGGGTACCATCAATTAAACCATGCGCTGTGATAACGATGCCAACGGTTCCATCACCATTATTTATGACCGCCGAATTGGCCAAAGTACCATTTAAAGCCCCGGTACCATAAAGCCTGGACCTATCGATTATAATATTTTTCTTATCCCAGGTGTTCATAATTTCCTCCTATTTTTGATTTCTTTTTAATTCGTTATATTTTTGATTCAAATTATCTAAAATATTCCTGAATCGAAGTCTATCCTCTTGAGACATGGATCTATTACTTATTTTATTGATATATTTTTTCCTGAATATAGGAATTATTTTTAATAACTCTTTATCATTTGCATATTGAATTCCATAGGCTAAATTTTCAAGACTTAAATATTTTGCCGTTTTTTCAATAGGATCTTCTTTAGCTTTTCTTTGAATATCAAGTTTATCCCGATATGTAATTGATCCATTTTTTAAAGCATCGTTTAATTTTATTCCTGCATCTTTATCTTTACGCCTTAGAGCCATTTCTAATTGTCTTTTAACCTGACTCTTTTCAAATTGTTTTTTAGTACGTAAACCTCTATTCTTTTCTCGTGAAATTTTAAAGGCCCAATCTTCAAATTCCGATCTTGTATAAGTTGATGGTGCTGGCATAACACCAAATTCAGGACCGATCAATTTCATAGGATGTTTTTTTAAAGTTTCTAAAAATCCACCACTTCGATCTGATTCTTTTTTTGCACCTCTTAACCAAAAAGGAGTAAATTGTTTTAAAATATATTGTCCTTTTTCTATTTGTCGAATAATAAAAGGATCATCCTCATTATATATTTTAACTCCATAATAATCTTCATTCTGAGCAATATCCTTGATAAGCCCAATTAAAGGATGTGTTTTGTTTAGAATAACTTCTTTGGGATTCCTTGAATATGCCCAGACATCTTTCATATAAGATGGTAGTACCATCCTTTCAGGTCTGCCATATTCATCAATTCCACCGGTCCGGAATGCCCAGAAATCTTTACCTTGTGGTTTCTCCCCAGTAAAGGCATATGTCAAAAGCCCTCCTAATATTCCAAAAACAGTAAAAAGAGCCATTGTATAAGCTATTCTATCCGGCATATTTTCAGGCATCTTTTTTGTCTTTACCCATTCATTAAGAAATTTACCTGTGTCTTTAATAGAACCTCCAATTTCTGCAATTGTACCGCCTGTCCATCCAGGAGCCCGAATTAAAGCCTGAACAATATTTTTGGACCAATTTTTAATAAATAAACGATTATAACGAACTTGGCCAAGACGAGCATCCACTCTATTCCATGCCTGCCTGAATTCAGGTATTAATTCTTCCAATGTTTTATCCGGGTTCATGTCAATGATACGTCCGGCAAGTTCTCCGAAAATACCGGCTTTTTGGCGTGGAACCAAAATATCAATAATAGGTTTAGCCATTACCTCAGAAAATATAAAAGGAGATTTAAGGCCAAGTTTTATTTTTCCTTTCATTCCACTATTCAAATCTTTGTTAATGTCCTGAAATAAATCAGTTCTTAAGCCTCTTTCCATCTTAAAGCCACCTCCGGCTAGTTCAGCAGCTTTTGTAATCATGGCGATTCGAGTAGGATTGTCAGATGGTAATTCAGATATTTTTTGATCAATAGGAATATCAATTGTAGGAGATATCCATTCATTTAATATTTTACTTCCCTCCATGGGATTCAAAATAAATCCTATAGGAATTCTTTTTGTAGTTTTATAAAGATCTGTTATCGATCGATTTCCTTTAATAAGACCATATAAATCTTTATACATACCTGCTGTTTGAGAGGTTATTGCTTCACCAGTAGTAAAACCTGCATGAAAAGCAGATCCGATACCGAGTTGAAATTGATTCAATAAATTAGCAGTTCCCATATAGGCAGAAAAAACTTTCCCAATATATTTATTATTATAGAGTGGAGAAGAAAGATAATTATTTAAAACATCTGCAACCGCTTCCTTTGCAATCCATTGTCCTATTATCGGAAAGCCTCCGATATTTATTTTGTTCTGTAATTCTTTATATGAAATTCCAGCTTTAATCTCTGTTAAAGGTTTAAGTTCTGGAACACTTTTTAAAAATTTTTCAAATGCATCATAGACATGAGGCGCAACTTCCATCAATCTTTCAGGAGCCTGAGTATAAGCTTCAAGAATATGTGCAATTTTTTCAGCTTTTGTCCTAACTTTTTGTTTAAAATATTTTGAAGGAGCTTTTCCTTCCCAGGTAAGATCTGATAAAGCTCTCAATTCATTCTGGATTGTTGCCTGTAATTTTTGAGTCGCACCTTTTGTAATATTTCCTCTTTTTCCAATACCTCGCGCATCTTTTACGATGCTATTCCATAGATTATATTTTTGATCTAAAGCATGCCCTATTTCATGCCCAAATATTCCCAATTCTGTAGCATATTGAGTTTTTATCCCTTCAAGTGGTGAATATGCACCCAATCGCCCACGTCCAGCATTCATTTTTCTTTGATGAGAAATTCCTAGATTTTTAGCAGTTTCTGATAAAGCATTATAAATATTCTGATCTACATACTCAGAGGTTAAAACTTCAGGAGGGCCATATACAGTTCCATATCGATCATCTATTTTTGCAAATCCTTCTGGGATATTTTTTCCTGATTTAAGAAATTGGATATCTCCTTTTTCTTTCCATTCTTTTATGGCTCTGTTTGCCATAATAGACCGATCCATTTCGGCAAGTTTAAGCCTTATAATATCAATAGGATTATTTGAAATAGGTCTAAGTCCAAGGTCTATTCCTGACATAATATCGTCAAAAACTTTTTGTTTTCGGAACGATTCTTTTCCTTTAAATGGTCTTTTTGATAAATATTCAAGGCCGTTTTTATCTGAGCCTTTTCCTTGCTTCAATAATTGATTGACTCGATTTTTAATAACTGCTTTTTGTTTATCGGAAAGCATATGAATTTTATCAGCAATGACAGGATATTTTTCAAGCGCTTCAGCAATAGCTTGGTTAAAAGCCCGTCTTGATTCCCATGTCCACATACCGGGAAAATAATTTTCTCTTACAGTTTGAAGCGGGACATCAGCAGCTTCAAGTTTATCGAGTCTATCTTTAAAAAATGTGTTGGCCATGATTTTTAATTTATTCATCGCATCAGACATTCTTCGTCCCATAGACATATCTGACATAAATTTCAGGCCTGGATTTTGATTATCTGGCATATTAGGATCATGAACTTTAAGTCTATTAAATAATTTTGAGGCATCTTTTAAAGTATTATTTGCTATTTCAGCATCACGTCCCATTGATCCAAGGTTCTTTCCCAATACTTCGGCTGCTTTTAAATGTTCAGGACTTTTATTTGTGGGAATTAAAAGACTTTCCAAACTTCCTTTTATTTCTTTAAAAGGTTCAAGAATTTTTTCCAGCCCGGGAGTATACAGTTTTGCCAAACCTTTGGATTCTTCTTCAGGAGTACTGATCTGATTCTCTTTTGTCCCTTTTTCATTTATCCATGATTCAACATTTTCAGCATTTTTATTTTTAAAACTGATTGATCCGCGATCCTCTTTAAGTTTATCGAAAATAGGTTTGAATACATCGCCGAATATTTTATCTTTTATCCTTCTCAAAGTATGAAGAATCTTTTCCCAGAAGGATTTGGTATAATTTTCTTTGATCCTGAAAGCTTCGGCAGCCTTTTCCTCACTCCCATATTTTTTAAATATATTTGCCCTATCTTCGCGTTTCAATAAATTGAAAAGAAAATGAAATTTCTCATGGCTCAGGTCTCCCGGGTCAGACCATGAGGCTAATTCAATAAGGCTTACGCCGTTCCTGGGAGTAAAAGCGCCATTTATTCTGGCTTCATCGCTCGCAAACTTTCTCTTTATCTCATCCGGTGTCTGGCCATAATCCTTCGCAATTTGGTCAATGTCACCCACTATAAAATCATTTTGAGGGTCAATAAGTAATTGTTTACCATTTGGTAATTCCACGAAAAATCCGGTTATTGATTTATCATCGAATTTCAAAATTATGTTTTGCCATGTCTTACTGCCCGGGAAAGCCTTCTGTATGTCCTGTTTCGTCACTCCCTGAAGTTTTTCTTTTTGTGCTTTGGAGAGGGAGAACTTCTTGCCTTTTATATAATTCTTTGCTTCTTCTAATGAATTAAAGGATCGTATATCTTCAGGCTTATAATTAACAACTTCATCAGTCATTGGAGAAACTACGCCATCATATCCTAACTCCTGTAGATATTTTCCTGGATCAGTATAATCTTTTCCAAAATCTCTTATATTTTTATATTTTGTATTTTTTAGAATCCAATCATCAAGAGATTCATAATTACCAAGAATAAGAGGATTTTTAGGATAAGCATTAACATATGCTTTTGGCATACCATATGATTTTGCCTTATTTTTATTAAGCCCAAAATATGTGCCATATCCTAATGTGGCAGTTCTTTTACCTGTATTTTCATCTTCTCCGCGCCATAATATTTTATCAGGATTCCTAGTTTTCTGGATAGAATATTTCTTACCGGATTCCTGAGAAGGATATTCCCGTATCTGCTCAGGCTGGACCTTGACTTTCTTTCCGGTTGCAAGGGTTATTTCAATCTTACCGGAGTCCTTACCCCTTTTAATTTCTCGGTATTCTGTGAACGGCTTTACGCCGCCCTTGTCGAGCCTGACCATACCGGGAGTAGTTGCCTTAGTCTCTTCCTTCGTTGATTGTGGGGCAGATTTGGGAGCTTCTTCACTATAAAATGATTTAAATGAATTGCCTGAAGGGCTATGGAGGACATCGCTGTCAGTTGAAGTTCTTGCGCCTCCCCACCCTGTTTTTAATAAGACCATCGCTGTATCAGTTTTTATAGCATCTTCAAGATCTGATATTTCAGCTTTTGTGGCATCTCTTAAACCCATGCCTGATTTTTTTATTTTTTCAATACCTTTACTCGTAACTCTAAAATCACCCTCCCCAATTATCCTTACGACTGGATATTCTATTCTTCCAGATTTACTTACAACCCCTTTATCTGTTTTATCGGTAATTGCTTTCCATAAATCAGACTCATTTTCAGCAAGTCTCGGTTTATTTGACTTCTTCTTCTCCGGCTGAAATTCTGGTTTACTTTCTTCCGCCTTTGCCGCCTCTTCCACCTTTACATTTTTTGTTTCGGTCCCCTTAACCTCTGTCTGTGATGTTTTTTGCGGAGTATCGGCAGGCGTTTTAGGGGCCTTCTTTTCCTCCGGTCTCTGCTCAAGCTCTGCCATTGCCTGTGGCTGAGCTTGGACTTTTTTTTCTTTAAGAATTTTTCTAGGCCCTGTTTCAGATGAATCTAATTCAACATTCCATGTAAAACCCTTTTCTACAGTTTGCCCATAATTATTAGGGTCAAGAGCTTGGTTAACTTTTTCTGTAGGATAATCTACATATTGAAGCTCTGCATCTTCTCTATAATTTTTTGCATATTTTTTATTTGTGCTAAACCATGCCGGACCAGTTACCCTACCATTTGTTGCGCTACCATGATATAGCCTTGTCATTCCTTTTGGAATAGGAGGCTCTTTAACCAGTGGCTCCCTTGTCGACTTTTCAGATGGTATCTTTTCCCCTATATTCTCCCCACGTCCTGCCGTTGCCTCTGGCTGAACCTCGCCCCCTGCGACTTCCTGTACCGGCTTGGGCGAGATCGTCGATCCTGGGGCATTTTTGGAGTTTATCGCATCTTTAAGCTCATTAAAGGAATAAATCTTTTTATGACCATCAATAAGGAATTTTACCCTTTTTACATCGACATTGGAATCAATCAAGACTTCCTTTGTATGAGCATCGGTTTTTTTAATAATCGAATCTTTTGGAAAGACAAGGGCCATATTATGTTTCTCATACGAACCATAGGCCGCAAAAACATCATCATTCTTGCCCAGAATAGGCTGGGCATGAATAGCGCCATATTCTGAGGAGACAGGCATGTACCCATTTTTAAGGATAGATTTTATTTCATCTACGGTCCCGAATCTGACTGCACCATCAAACTCACCACTTTTTATACCCGCAACCACTTGGTTTTTCAGCTTTGTTTTTTCTGCTATGACTTCTTTTTGAGAAGCTTTTGGATTGTTAATCACTTCATCAATGGATTTTTCTGAAGAGGATAGATTTTCATTTCCGGATCTGGCGGTATTTTCCATTCGTCCAGGTTCTGCCTTGGCTTCTAAAGTTTCCCTTAAGAGCTGCGCCCGGGTAGCAAGACGGGTCCCTTCATTTATGAGTTCATTTGCCTTGGCCCTCTTTCCCTGCTTATTCGCGGCCATCGCCTCATCCATGATCTTTTTTCTTTGAGCTTCTACTTCTTCCCGTAAAGCATCAACTCTTTTAAGCTGTGCATCGGATGCAACTTTTGAAAAAGCGATCGCATCTTCGGTGCTATTCAGTTCCGGAATTTCAACATTATTTTTTTCAGCCGGTTTTGTCTGGTCTCCATTTTTCAGCCAGTCCTTAAACTCATTGATGGAAAATTCCTGTATACTTCCAAGACCTTTCCATCCTTTCTTGTAATTTGAAAGATATCCGATTCGAGCCTTTTTTTCATTTTCATAACCCATTAATACCTTGTTTTCATCAAATTTATTAGTATTAGGGTTCATCTGCTTTACAACATAGACCTTTTCGCTTTCAGGTTTAGGGCCGACAAAGACATCAAGTTGCTCATTTTCTCCACCTACGGTTCGACGAATATATCCGTAATGGGAGGTCATTTCATTTTTCCAGGGCTTCCCGGATTTTGAAATACCTTTCCTGATCGATCCTTTTGGGTTCTCAATACTGATATCAAGCCCATGGATCTTTATTTTGCCTTTTTTATAGTTGCCGGCCTTGACCTGGGCAGGGGTGGGTTCAGGAGTTTCATTCTGAGGGGATGTCGCTGCCTGGTGCGCCTGCTGGTCAATATCGATATTTCCATTAATATTGAGCGGATCGAGTTCCGGCGCTAACTGCTGCCCCTCCCCACGTGCGGATTGTTCGGGTTGGAGTTCCATATTCTGGCCGCCGATCCCTGGGCGTTCTTGTATAGGCGGTCCCTCGTTGCCTTGGACATATTCTCCCTGGGATGTCTGGCTTCCCAATTGTCCACTTTCTTCTGGAATTTCTGATCCCTGATTTTCTCGTAACCTGCTGGCATTATCAATTTCCTCCTGTGATAAAGGTAATTTTGCTTCTTCGTCTGTTAAATTTACCTCTTCCCCCATAAATTTTTGAGCTTCCTGATTTATTTCCTCAGGAGTTGGTTGTGGCTCAGGTTCAGCTTTTGGCACCGGTTTTGTCGGACCCGATTTAAGATCGGTCAAATCTATAGGCTCAACAGGAGAAGGTTCGGGAGTTATTTCTTGTTTTTTAGTAATAATTTGATCAGTTAAATCTGTGGGCTCGCTCTTAACTCTTAATTCATTAAGCTTTGCATTCCACAAATCACTGCCAGGACCGGCTTTTCTTAATAAATCACCCTCTGACATATTAGGGTTCTTTTTCATGGTATCGGCAAAATCTTTAATAATTATACGCCGTTCCGGAATAGTAAGCTGTCTATAAGCTGTACTATTTTTTATTTCATCAAATATGCCAAATAGACCGAATGTGGCTGACACTTCGCCGATACTCGAAAGAAATGGCTCAAGGACTGGAATAGGATCTTCATCCTGTGGCATATTGGGATCTTTCAAGGCATTATTTATAATCTGCCCTACCATTCCTAAGCCTTTCCCGGCTTTTTCCGGTATGTAAGACATAACTTTATTTAATGCTTCTAATCCCTGAGCATCTTCAGGAGTTTTTATGAAATTCATGGCGCTCATACGCTTATCCAAAGTCTGTTGCGCCTCTTTCAGACTTCCAGGTTCAAGTTTATACCATGGAGCATTAGGATCTGTTGAAATACGGGGAATAAGTTTTGTTGCTGCCTCTACACCTGCGCCAGGTGTTACTGCCATTGAGCCGGCAATTGTTCCTAATACTCGAGACGGAGATGCGTTATCTTCAACGTTTGATATTTTGTTATTTCCCCTATCGATGGAAATAACTCCTAAAGGACCACCCATAAGATTAGGTACATAAGTAGTTTTTTGAGGACCTACTTGCATAGCGGGAGCTGAGGAAGAAGGATTATTTGATGGCGCAGCATTATGCTGTTCTTTTACAAGATCATTGAAAAGGCGATCACTCTGCTGGTCCTCTTTGCTTTTAGGGGCCTCGTAAATCCCAAGAGGATCAAAATTACTTTGTTTAGTATTATCGCTCGATTCATTATATATCCCAAGAGGATCGATCATAGTTTACCTGCCTTGATAGCATCCTGGATATATTTATTTGCCTGCTTTTCATCCATTCCGCCCTGGTCCATTAAATATTTTTTTAATGCCGCTTTTTTTTCGGAGGCGGTTCTATATTTTGTTATATCGAATTTTTCAGCTTTCTTTTTAATAGGCATAGCCTCACTATTTTGAGGCATTTCAGACGGAGGATACCAGTTTCCGGACCTTGGATCTTTTACCAGATCAATCACTTTCCCATTAATTATAGCAGTCCTTTTTTCTTCGCCAGTTTTGGAATTTTTACGAGAAATATAATTATGGGTCACTCCTTGATTTATATTGCCTGTTACTTTATTACTATTATTTTCAGTGGCATTTCCAAGTTGTATGCCCTGAGATTGTTCTCCTGTAATTAGGGACATTTTTGCCTGAATTTGCTCCTCGGTGGGAGCGTCATTTCCGGCCTTTAATAATTGCTCTACTGCCCATTTCCGATTTTCCTGATTTGTTTCAGGATTAAGTTTTGCTTTTGATGTATATCCCGAGGCTATAGCTGCAGCAGGCATAAGAAGTTGTTTGATTAGTTCATCCGCGTTATTAAACTTTTGAGACTCTGAGCCATTAAAAAATACATCTATTGTTCCATCGCCATTTTTTTTCATCCCATTGACTGTTACTCCTGGAGCGCCATAAACATCAAAAAATTGTTTAAAGCCATTGGAGTCACCCATATAAACTGATTGAACAGCCTGATTTATCATATTATTCCTTGTTCCGGCATCAGTTTGATTGTTCTGGGAGCGAAGCGTGTCGGCTCTTGTCTGGGCCGCTGTTGCCTGTGTTCCCAATTCATTCGAACGCATGCGACTATTATTGAATTGCATCGCTTCATTAGAAAGTTTGGCTTTCTCATTTTCAAGCGAGACCGCATCAAGTTGAAGCTGTTGCTTTTTTTTATTTAAAGCATCTTCAATGGCTAGGCTTCTTATTTCTGAAGGAGAAGGAAGATTTCCTCTTCGGGTACCTCCTGAAGGATAATTTCCAAATGTTGATTCTGTAGGCATTGCACGACGACCCCCATATACCGAATCATAGGGCCGTTTACTTTGTTGTAAAGCTATATCACGTTGACCAAGACTATACCCCTGTGCGTAATCGCTTCCCATTGACATTTTTAAGCTCCTTTAACTGATATTGATCTCTGATTCGCTGGCGTTAACATAGGAGTTTTAACGCTTGTCGTTGTACGATCGCCATAAACAGAATTATATGGCATTGCATTTGTCCCCGCTTCAGCTTTTGCATTTTCAAGACCAAGCATTGTCATGCCAGCGCTCCCATATTGGGAACCTATATCGGCAACTTTCCCCGCCAATGCACCTTTAAGTTGCATTGCCTGGTTATTCGCATTTGTATCAGCCAGTTGCAAATTTGCTTCTTGATTCGTAAGGCCTGCTTTTGTGGCCGCAATATCTTTCGCTATTCCATAAGACTTTGATGGATCTATGAGAGAAAGACCTTTTGCTGCCATATCGGACACTCTATTTTTTTCTCCGGTTCTGGCAACATTCATAGCCATGGCCTCATTTCGTGCCTGATCGAGATAAGATTTTTGAGTTAATGCCCCAAATTTTCCCGAAGTAGGATCTACGCCATAGCTCATCGCTTGCCTTGTATTTTCGGCCAAAGCTTTATCAGTGGATGCCCGTACATCTGCAGATGCTCTTCCAGCTACACCGGCATAATCTGGTTTAGAAAGGTCCATGAATTGGTTTGTTAAGTCATTTCTGGCATTGATATCATTCATTGCTGAATTTATTGATGAAGTTTCAACTCCGCCATATTTCTGGCTAAAATCTTTCGATTGTTGGCCTATGTCTGAGATTAATCCTTGAAGTTGTTCACTTCCCGGATACATTGATTTTCCGCTTCCGATATCATTAATGGCACCATTTAATGTGCTTAAGACCTGATCATTTATATCGCCCCATTTTTTGAGAAATTCCTGCGTATAATTTCCGCTTCCGGCTCCCCCCGATGACTTTCCACCTACTGTCATTGAGGTGCTAGTTCTATTTCCCATCTGAAGATCATAGGCATGGTCTGCTGCCCGAGCCGCTTCAATAGTGGGGTATGTTCTACCATCTTTTCCATATATAGTGGATTGAGGTCCCCATGCACCATTATGAGATGTTATTACATTCATTTTATCCTCCCATTAATTCCTCTACAGATGTCGCCATAACAAACCTTTTAACCGGAACATTACCTTCTATCTGAACTTCAAATATCCTTCCTCTATATTTTTCTTTAATAGCAAAAGGGATATCAGTTGCATAGACTTCTTTTGTAAAATATAAGGATCCATCTACATAAAATTTTACAGAAAGATTAAAATCCCCTGAATAATCAGCAACCGTGGGCACTGTTTCGAGTAGGTCCCCGTTAATTGAAAATTTTCCAATCACATCTTCACCAACGGCGCCATGAATAGCGAGGCCTGATATTCGGCTCACGTTTCTTTCAATGGTTTCATTTCTGGCAATGATCGAATCATAATAATCCTGCCTATCTCCGGTATCGGCGATTACCCGAGCCCGGGTAAAGCTCAATTTAAAAGGGAATATCCACTTTCGACTTTTCCAAATATAATTATTTGGATAGGGCTGAGAGCTGTCTCCCTGCCATTGATATATTCGGTTTCGATAATTCATATTAACCTTAATTGTTATATCAAAATTAACATTTCTCGTTTTTACACTTAAATTGAGGCAAAAATTAAGTGGTTTGATACATTACCTGGTAATCATTTGAGCCATCAGGATCAGTCGCAAATTGAATCGTTCCATAAGTTGTACTTATTGTCTGGGAAGCGACCGGCGAATCATCATCATTTATATTAACTTTAAGGATATCTGATTCTACCTCAATACTATTCCCGAGACCAAATTTTTTACCATATCCCAGATCTAAGGTATCACCAGACCCAGCTCCTGTTACTGAGTTTATAGTGATAGAATCAATATGTGAAAAAGCTACGTTCAGATCGTTTGATCCTATTATCAGATCGGTCAATGTTTTATTTTCAGAGCCTGCAGACCCATCCGCCAGTGTTCCAGCAATGGTAATATCTATGGCAGAAATTGAAGTATCACCATCAGTAATAGTAAGGACAACATTTCTGGGATAATCTGGTTGTGAAATGCCGGCCATCACTCCGGCTCCTCCGCTCAAATCATATTGGGTGGCTTTCCCTGAAGTTGCCCTGGCATCTGGATTTAGTAAAGATTCTTTAAACTGAGACATCGATGTGCTCCTGATAAAATAAAGTTTGTCGTTGGGTCCCACATATGTGGAAAAACAATAAAAATCCAGTGTGGTCGGTTCCGAATTTGATAAAAGGTCAAATACAAATCCCCCTTCACTGTCCCCGGAATAGAACCCATAATATTTATTATTATGAATAGCTCCATGCATTGTTGATGGGTAAAGATTTTTCCATTCCTCCACAGTATAATGGGCCTTAGTTATGATATTATTGGCGCCATTTCCTACATACCTAAGCCCATCAGCGGCTGGATATATTACGCCATTTTCATATGGAACCGCGCCTCTTTTGGATAAGTTCGGTTTGGTGTGTTCGAGAGGATCAATAGTTATGGCTGCAGGAGAAGTGCCCTGTAAAATATAGGCTTTTTTTGTTGTGCAAATTACGGCTGCACCTTCACCGATAGAGGTAATGGATACTATTGATTCCGGTACTGCCTGGCTAAATTCAATAGGGAACGCCCACATTTTATATGGTATTGAAAAATATATATCTTTCCCTTTAAATGCTACCGCTATCCCATTTCCGATATAGCAGAGTCCAAGCAAATCATCGTCAGCAGGATCATAATCAGCTATTCCCGCCCCTCCCCGGGAAATACTGATGGTAGGACATGAATTACTAAGATCAGCATCTTCTTTACTATCAGCATAAGTTGTGGTCGAAATAGCGATTTGAGTTACAAATTGATATGTAGCGGTCTCATTTCCGATTATTATTCGATAAATTCTTTTATAAGATAAATTATTATTAAAACATTGCCATACCGCAGAACCATCATAAGTGTATCCATTCACAGTTTCATTCCAGGTTGGTTCGCTTGAACCGGTTGTTCCGGACTGAACACATTTAAAAAGATAAGTTCCGCCTTCATCTGTAGTCTTATATACTGAATTTGAGGCTTTTACTTCAGTGGCAGACTGCCATATCATAGACATATCAGATAAATTGACCAATTGCCCATTCTTAGCCGTGACCTGGCTGCTTGCATTTGAAGGATACCCCTCTTCTCCCCATTCGCTTACAACAGTCCAGATATAATTTATATACCTGTCATCGCCTGAGCCCGCAGGAGGAGAACTTGCCGATGCGGTTGGAGACAGTAAGGGTGTCGGAATCGAAAGTGGATAAGCATCCCTGGGCATAGCCCCGGTACCGGTAATTATCATGTCTCGTTTTGATTTTTTTGGTATACCTGATCCGGTCCAGAATATTTTCCCTTCGGTATCCCCGGAAACGGGGGCCTCTATCAAATCAACCTCTGCCTCCCATTCGAGCCAATATTCATCCTGATAGAGATAAATCTTTTTCACAATCCCTATATTATCAAGAGTATCGGCTATCAGATAATTATCCCATGGCCTCAAATTCCCATTCCAGAGCTTACAATTCTGAGCTATTTGAGCCTCATTATTTCCGATATTGTCAGGCGAAACGCTTGGGCGAATGCCTTGGAAGAATGGTATTGATATTTTTGTCATTATATTCCATTAGATTGTTAGTAAAATTTTACCGGAATCTCCTACGACAACAATAAGACTTGATGTCACGAACACATCATTAAGATTGACTGTTTCACTATTTATTTTTTTTGTCCAAGTCGATCCTCCGTCATCAGAAACATAAATAAGTGAATGATCTCCAACGATACAATAAAGATCTTGAACACTGTTATAATTTATTCGATTAAAATTATAAACCTCATCTACAGAATCATCGATCCATGAAGAGGCTTGATCATAAGATGAGGACGCATGCCTGATATTACCAGATTCCCCAACAGCGATAAGGTCATTTCCATTTGAAATTAAATGATTAAAGCCTTTTGTAAATACATTTACAACATTTAAGGCAAATGGGCTACTTGGGTCTAGGTTTCCGCTGCCATCTATTATTTGAGGATTTGCAATTGTGGTTATTGCTAATGTCCCATCATCGAAAACAATGACAATATGTCCATCTGGTGTAAATGCTAATCCGGTTGGAGAGGAAGTCGAATAACTGCTTAAATCTTGAATTAAACTATATGTTTTAAATTTAAAAATTATCCTGGGACTACCATTATAAGTTCCAACTAAAATCTGGGCATCCCAAAGGGTTGATCCATCATTCCAATAATCTGATGCAATTATTACATCGTTTACGATATGCAGAGATGTAAGACGACCTGACCCCGCATCCTGGTTCCATGTTATTCCATCAGACGAATACTCAATATAAAGCCATTGATACGCCCTGAAAAATGTAGAGCCTCCAAATAATTCATATATAAGCCTTGCTGGTGATGGGTCAGGCGTAGGAATGGGAAGTTTATATCCTTCGTCTGTCCATTCTTTAAAATCGCCATCGATTGAGGTTAAAATTCTGCCATTTTCAGAGGCTGCTATTGCTAAACCACTATTGTCATAGATTACAGCTGTTAAATTTTCATCAGTCCCTGAAGATATCAAATCTATATCATAAGGAGATCCCGCGATTAATTGCCAGGAAGTTCCTGTAATATTTTTCCACCATCTTTTTTGAAAATCATATGCTCCATTTTGAAAAACCTTTTCACCCACATATTTAGCCGTAAGCACTCCGTTTGGATTATATGCAATTTCCCTGAAAGCTTCTTTTTGAATAAATTGGCTCGCATCATCTTCAGTGATTCGCTGTGAAATTACACAACCATCTGTCCAGGACCTGGCACTCACTCCGCGTGAAGCGGTCAGCTTATTATTTTTGAAATCGATATCTGTAATAGTGATAACTTCCCTGTTACCCAGACGATCCACAATGGTAGCGTGTAATGATTTTGCCGTGATCCAATTCGTTGCCAATGTATGAATATAGCCTGGATAAAGTTCAATCGAAGTATCGATATCGGTTATGCCGCCCTTAATCCTGCCATAAGCTTTTGTATTAAACCTAAGTTCTGTCATATAATCAAAACCCTTCCTGCGATTTGCCACACATTGGGCAATAAATTCCGTCCAGGGATATGCAAAAAAGTGAATTTCCACAATTACAATGCCAATGTAATCCTTCTCTTTCTACTTGATTTTTAAATACCATTTTAAAGCAATGGCATTTTTCGCATTCTAAGAAAGTTATTCCTATTGGTGCTATAGAAATACCTTCATGGCCACATTGAAGGCAAATCGTTTCTCCTGAAAGATGAGGATCAGGCTTATAATCATTAATATTTTCAATCAAAAGGAAATTTCCTTTTACCCTTTTACCCGGTTCAGTCTCGGATTTGCTTTCTTTGCCTTAGCACTTGCACCCCTGGTTTTTGATGCAAGTATAGCGCCAGCCACCTCTTCTCCATAGGGCTTCCCGGTTTTAGGATTTATCTCTTTTGCTATACTTGATTGAACCTTACTGAATCCGGGATGGGCGCCAAAATGATTCTGTGAGTGTATTACTTTAGACATTTTTCAATTCCTTTCTATGAACTCATAAGTTTCCAGGAAGTTCCTGTAATATGCTTATACCAAAGGCTGTTTGTGGTATCCAGAACCTCCTCGCCAGTATACTCTGCAGCAAGGGTACCGTCTGGGCTTCCATCAACCTCTCTATAAACTCCTTTTTGAAGGAGAAGATTTAAAACAGTGGCACTTATCGCATGAATAACAGTCGAGCCTTTTGGAAATGAATTTGAATCTGTTCTGGAAACTGTTAATGTATCCGAACTTCTTCCAGTGCATATCATCCAGGAGCCAGTATTGCCATTTTTTACATATATTTCAAATTGCTCGTCTGCACCTGGATCAGGAAAGTTTACCCCCTCACCACTATTTAATGTCAATGTGGTATCTGATCCACCCATGGCGGAGAGTAGCGTTCCAGAAGCATTATTTGAAAAAATATATTCTGTCATGCCAGAGGCCTCATTTTGACTTGTAGATTCATATTTGTAGCACCGGTTATTCTTCTGCTTTTACCATTATTACACGCAGCCATAAAAGGTACATTATGATATGCGGCCATATTGGGATCAAACCATGGCATATTTTTTTTCATGTATAGATTTGCGAGTGCCCCATGTCCTATTTCCTCTCTATACTCATTATAAAGAAAATCCGGTAACGAGGTGGCTGTTTTTAAAGGTTTTAAAATAACTGTGACTAGCAGCCCCTCAGTACTTGATTCCGTAGGATTACCCACAAAATAAAGAGTGGTTTTATCTACTGGATCAACATAAAAATTATATGGAGATTCAATATCAGAATATTTCCAGCCGCCTCCGCTGTTTCTATTTTGCTGAACCTCTGAGACGGGATAAACGGTCCTGAATTGATCGTCATCCTCTCCATCAGATTTATATTGGACGTCATCAATAACAATTATCTCCGCCTGCAGAGAGGCATCCACTGTCAATGAATAATCTCTATCATTTATATTCGTGGTGATACGGGCAAGATCGACTTTCCAAAGATGGGTTTTTTCACAAAACTTTATCGCGGCGCTTCGAACTGCTTCTCGAAGCCCGGTAAATGGCACATTAGAAATATCCGGCTCTATTTCCGGATACCATAAAGTAAATGCTTTTGACATTACACGCGCTCCTAAGTTGCGCGGGCTGCAAGACCTGACATAAACTCTTTATTTGCATCATCTTCCCTGACTTTATTTCCAGGAATATCAGAATCTTTCTTGTATGAAAGCTCTATGATTTTTTCCTGCAGAGTCAAAACAAAATCATCTATAATGCCAACTAATGCATTTTCCCAATCACCTTCATCATCATAAACGATGTCATCAGGTATTTTAGGGAATCTTGCCAGAACATATGTTGTTCCATCGGAGGGGGGATAAACATAGAATGTTTTTTTGTCATTTGGATCGGATATCCAGTTAATAATGACATTATCCGCGTCGGCTGTGCGCCAACTCCGATCAAATGCTTTTATGGACATAAGATCAGCCTGGGATATCGTATCCCCTTCGGTTTTACCATCCGTCCCCATATTACAAATAATATCAAGAGCTTTAAACGCATATGCGGGCATAGATTGTTTTGAACCAGATGCAAGTTTAATAGGTTCTTCAACAGCGTTCGCGGAATCGTTCATAGATATGATTTCTTTGGTTGCCAGATTATAATTAGTGATAAGCTGATCAAGGCTCCACTGATCATAGTCCAGGTCCTGAAGAATATCTATTACTGTATCAATTAATTTTTTTACCGTTATTGATGCCATGGCTTAAGCTTCAAATAATCTGTTTATCCGCAAAGAAATTGCTTCATTTCTATAAGTTTCGGGGGATTTCCGGTTATC
>Ga0315542_1000049_pt1 | contig 55675 bp, 68 predicted proteins | sample SalMarSW160120MG_FD_202541 | JGI IMG/M metagenome (GOLD analysis project Ga0315542, IMG submission 202541) | Salt marsh sediment microbial communities from the Plum Island Ecosystem LTER, Massachusetts, United States - Salt Marsh Sediment SW1601-20 ...
TTAATTATTCCGGGGCATTGCCCGGAGAGATATGCGTTGATCTTGGCAGCGGAAGGGGGACAGATGTTTTAAGACTTTCAGAAACTGTCGGGGAAAAGGGTAAGGTTTACGGCATCGATATTTCAGATGGTATGATCAGGAAAGCCGTAAGCACAGCAGAAAGGCTTGGAATCAATAATGTGAACTTTATTCAGAGTTCGCTTGAAAAACTTAATCTCAAAGATAATACTGCTGATCTTGTTATTTCAAATTGTACAATCAATCATGCCTCTGACAAACAGGCTGTATGGAATGAGGTCTTCAGGATACTCAAGAATGGCGGTAGATTTGTGGTAAGTGATATTTATGCTATTGAGCCCATTGCTGATGAATTCAGAAATGACCCTGTTGCAATTTCAGAATGCTGGGCAGGTTCTGTAACTCGAGACGAATACCTGGAACAACTTCATAACGCCGGGTTTGGTTCAATTAAGATCATTGAAGAATCAGAACCTTACGAAAAAGGAATGACAAGAGTCTCATCCTGGACTGTTGCCGGAGAAAAACCATCGGGTAAAGGTGGTTGTGGTTGTAAAAACTGAAAATATAAGAACATGAGAAAGAACATTGTCTTAACAGCGCTCACTTTATCTCTGCTAATATCAGGTTGTAAATCAGGGAATAAGCCTGCCGAAGGTACAAAACTGGCTTCCGGCGAAATAGTTATGCCTCTCACAAACGATACATTCAGGAAATATGTTTTTGATTATGAATCTGACAAGGTATGGAATTATAAAGGAGACAAGCCGGCCATTATTGATTTTTATGCTGACTGGTGCCCTCCGTGTCGTGTACTTTCTCCCCTGGTTGAGGAAGTTGCAAAAGAGTATGCCGGTAAAATAGTTGTTTACAAGGTCAATACTGACCAGGAAAGAGCAGTCACCCAATCACTTGGAATAAGCGGGCTGCCTACCCTGGTATTCATACCTGTGAAAGGGAAGCCACAGCTTGTTGTAGGGTTTGTGTCGAAAGAAAACCTGGAAAAAGGTGTAAATGATGTTTTATTAAAATAGATGATAAATTATGAAAAGTCTGATTAAAAAGAAAGAAAACAGGGCCGGTTCAAAAGTCGCCCAGTGTTGCGCCAAAACTTCTAAAACAGTTGTCGGCTGTCACGATTAACTATCTCTGCAAAAAAATTGGTCAATCACAAAATTCATTCATTTTAGAACGATCTCGTCTGATATTTTTATATCATTAAATGGAATATTCAAAATTCAATATTTTTTCAAGGATCAGGGATTCTGAAAACTATTTCATCATCAACCTTCTTACAGGTAATGCTGATATTCTGTCCGTTGATGATGCGAGAAAGGTTGAGATGATCAAAAGTGGGAAAAAGACTGATGATGATTTCATGAGTGAATTGATAGAAAAGGGATATTTGATTGATGAAACAGAAGAAACACGTATTTATCGTGAAAGATACCTCGATTTTATTGATTCCCGCGACAAGGATGAAATACAGATATTTTTTGTGACAAACTACAGCTGCAACTTTGCCTGTACCTATTGTTACCAGGATCAATATACAAATCCTGTTCAGGGACTGAGTACGGAAGTTATCGATACATTTTTCAGCTATGTCAGCAGGGAGTTTGCCGGGCGCAAGAAGTATATCACAATTTTCGGAGGGGAACCGCTTCTTAATAGTCCAAAACAAAAAGAACTTATATCACAAATACTTGAAAGGTCCGTCGAATCTGATCTTGAAGTAAGCTTTGTGACCAATGGGTATTTTCTGGAAGAATATTCTCAGATACTTGGAAAAGGGAAAATTCGTGAAATCCAGGTCACCCTCGATGGTACTGAAAAAGTCCATAATAGGCGCCGTTTTCTGAAAGGAGGAGAAGGTACCTTTAACAAGATTGTGAGAGGTATAGATTCCTGTCTGGAAAACAAAATTGATATAAATCTCCGGATGGTAATCGATAAAGAAAATATCAGTAACCTTCCTGAATTGGCACAGTTTGCTATTGACAAAGGCTGGACAAAAAGTGCTTTCTTCAAAAGCCAGATGGGCCGGAATTATGAGTTGCATCATTGTCAGTCTGATCCTGATAAACTGTTCGACAGAGTAGCAATCTTTGAGGCAATCTATGAACTTACTAAAGTGCATCCCCATATTCTTGAATTTTACAAACCTGCATATTCTATAGCAAAATTTATTTCAGAGAATGGAGATCTCCCTGACCCTCTTTTTGATTCTTGTCCCGCATGTAAAACTGAGTGGGCTTTTGATTATACAGGTCAGATTTACTCATGCACTGCCACAGTCGGGAAATCAGATGAATCATTGGGTACATTCTATCCTGTTGTAACACGCAGAGATTCTATAATTGAGGAGTGGGAAAGACGCGATGTAACATCTATTCCTGAATGCAAAGACTGCCCTGTCCGGCTGGCATGTGGTGGAGGATGTGGATCGGTTGCAAGGAACAGAACCGGCGAGATATGTTCTACCGACTGCAGGCCTGTGAAGGAACTACTGGAACTTGGTTTTTCGGCTTATTTTGAGAATGTCGCCATATAAATTTTAACAGGTATAATTATTTTAAAATATATGAAAGAGATAAATTCAACAGAATTTGAAAGTGAGGTATTGCAGTCAGGCAAAGTGGTCCTTGATTTTTATTCAACTGAATGTCCTCCCTGCGAGGCATTGGCATCAAAATATGAGAACTTATCATTATTATATGGAAAAGATGTAAAATTCCTTAAAATATTTCGCCAGCAAAATAGGGATTTGGCTGAAAAGCTGGGTGTTAATGGTTCTCCCACACTATTGTTTTTCAACAATGGGAAAGAGGTCGGCGAAAGACTGGTGGGCGGAATCAAGAGGATAGATATTATTCGCAACCTGAATAATATGTTGCCGGAAAAAAGAGTAAAAGAGATAAAAAACAATGTTAAACCTTCTGTTTCAGAGTTTGACGTTATAATTCTTGGCGCAGGTCCCGGAGGCCTTACAGCCGGTTTATACCTGTGTCAGTCTAAAGTCAATACTGTCCTTATCGATATTGCATTGCCGGGCGGACATGTGTCAACTACTCATGAAGTTTCAAATTATCCGGGTTTTATTGAGCCTCAGGCGGGTTATATGCTTTCACATAACATGAGTGAGCAGACTAAACTGTGCGGCACAGTATACAAAGTAGCAGTTGATATTACAAAAGTTGATCTTGATAAAAAAGAGGTTTTAATAGATGAGTATGAAACCGTAAAAGCAAAAAAGATCATTATAGCTACCGGTACAACTCCGAATCTTACAGGGGCCCCGGGTGAAAGGGAACTTAAAGGTAAGGGGATCTCTTACTGTGCTACCTGCGACGCAAAATACTTTGATGGCAAAGAGGTTATTGTTATTGGTGGTGGTAATTCAGCTGTCGAAGAATCGGAATATATTACCAGGTTTGCAAGTAAACTGACAATCGTTCACCAGTTTGATAAGCTGACAGCAAATAAGCAGGCTCAGGAGAAAGTATTCAAAAATCCGAAAATTAACATTCTGTTTGAGAATGAACCAAGATCGTTCACCAGGGAAGGAGATAAGATGATAACAGAAGTGGAAAATCTAAAAATAAAAGAGCGCCGGAAACTGTTTAGTGACGGAGTATTTATTTTTATCGGAATGAAACCCAATATTGACCTTTTTAAGGACAAACTGATTCTCGACAGGTGGGGATATATAAAGACCGATGAAGATATGAGGACAAACATACCGGGAGTCTATGCTGTGGGAGATGTGATAAGCAAAAAATATCGTCAGATAACTACTGCTGTTGCTGACGGGACAATAGCCGCAATGACGATTTCAAAAGAGATGGATTAACTTTGGATATTAATAATTTTAAAATTATTTTATTATGAAAAAGAACATGGGAACTATTGACAAGGTGATCAGGATACTGGTTGCAATTGTCGTGCTTGTACTTTATTTTACTCATGTAATAACAGGTACATTGGCAATTATTCTTTTAATAGTGGCAGGTATATTTGTAGTAACAAGTCTTATTAGTTTCTGCCCCCTTTATTTACCATTTGGTTTAAGTACAAAGAAGAAGGAATAACAGGACAAAATTGGTTGTGAAATTTTTTAACCGCAGAGAGCATTATAAAAACAGCTCTGTGCGGTTTTTCTTTTGCATCCGGTTTAAGAAGACTCTGATCACTGGATGAGCTCAAGGATTTTATTCTCAGCATCTTCAACACTATCTTCACTGATATCGAAGATATAAACATTTCCAATATTCCATTTTTTGATAATCTTGTCTGTCAGGGATTTTCTGACGACCCACAGCTGAGGAATCTGGCTGTTCTGACAAAGATTATCTATGGATCCGCTCCAGCCGTTATCATTAATTTCCAGTGGTCCGATTTCGTCAATAACTATTAATTGTATGCCCTCCAGGTTGGCTTTGTTCAGAATTTCTTTGCCCGTTTGAATTCCAACCGGATTAAAATAATAGCTCCCATACCTCAGCCAGGTCATTTGGTGCACTTTTGTACATAATTCAACCTGCTCTTCTGTTTGTATATTATGTAGTCTGAATCCGGAACGCTCTCCATTAGCATCGATACCAATTGATAAAAATCCAGATATTTTTTTATTATGATTTTGCAGCTTAATGACTATTTTCTTTACATAGGTTGTTTTCCCCTGTCGGATATCTCCGGTAATAATAATTACAGGGGATCTCTTCATAGTTTCACTCTCAAAGATCTCGAGAAGATTTTCAGCCTGACTGAGTATCCCCCGCATAAAGGTACGGGTTTGTCTGAGAATGCTACCTGATTCCGGCATAGATGATATGATTGAACCTAGTGCTGAGAATGAGAGATTGATAGATTGGTACAGGCTGGCAAAACCTCTGCCATACAGAACAGATTTTACCACCGGATTTTTTAACTCAATACTTATAGACGCAAATCCGATTATTACCACCACTGCTCTGCTTATCATCTTTAATCCTGCCGTAAGTCCGGTTAAAGAAAACATACTTTCCCCTGAAATGCCATTCCAGAGAAAGGCAGCTATAGCGGTAATTATAATGAATTGCAGCCAGAGGGATATCTTTTTGAATCTGTTCAGTGAAGATTTGTAATGAATCACACAATACAATATATATATCAGAGGAATAAGCCAGAGAATAACGGATTTGTCTGAATTGATTATTAAGAGGCTGATAATAACTGCAAAAGTGTTCAGAAACAGATTAAATACCGAATACCTGTGTTCTTGTGCGATAAAAGGCGTTTTTTCCTTATATTCAATTTTTATTCCATTTGTCATTGCAGATGTTCCCCTGGAAACCATGTACTTTTTGCCTGTTAGGTATCCTGCAATAGCGGCGAGTATCCCGGTCAATAAATAGATTAATACGATTAATGTTACCAGGTGTAACGGGTTTGGATCACTCAGATGAATCTGTTTTACGGCGAACTGATAAAATGCATTTAGTATTTTAACGAAATCAAAGCCATATAAGATTATCAGGCTAACCAGTTTATGGAGTAATGCACTTAAGATTGCGAATGCACCGCCTGCCATATAGCCAAACAAATTTTTACCAAGTAACCAGATGAAGAATTCCAGAAGCATTGCTTCGGTGAAAATGCCAATCATGGGCCCTATTATCAACGCACTTGGTGAGATTGACTTCATCAATGCACAAATTATACCTGCCCTCAGAACCAAGCCATTTTCTTTCCAGATCTGAAGAAATGAGATTAATAGGAAGACACTTATAAATGAAAGGATGGTACCGGAAAGCGGGACCTTTAGATTATGGAGGAAACTACCTAAAATAATCTCTATAGAAGCCCAGAAACTTCCAATCACAGAAGCTTTAAGCCAAAGGGAATTAAGAGGTTTGTGGATTATTGTATTCATAAAATGCATCAATAATCGGACCTCTTAAATTACTTATTTTTATTTTAATTTCTGAGTTGGTTAATTATCAGGATATGAGAAAGTTCTTAAAGCCAATAAATCGTATATTTTTTTATTATGCCAGGGATGTTTTAATCCGGAAAGCCGGAGGATCGAAGATGGATCTTTTTACCGCACAAAGATCAGCCGAATTCATGACAGCATCTTTATACTTTTCAGGAAAATCAGCCGGTAATTTAATATCAATTGTGACATTAGCGGGAAGATGAGTCTTGTTACTATATTCAACATCCTGAAAGATCCTTATATTATCGGTAGGTATATTACGTCTGTCGCAGAATGATTTCACATAGATTCCTGCACATGTGCCTATCGATGCCATAAAAAGATCAAATGGGGCAGGAGCGGTATTGCCTCCTCCATTGTCAAGAGGTTGATCTGTTTTGATTGTATGTCCATTATATAATGCGGTAACTATTTTGTCTCCTTCAAATATTATTTCCATAAAATATCCAGTATCCTAATTTAATTTTATTAATTCACTGTCGCCATATAAATTACAATCCTTGCATCTGAAATGATTTTCTAAGCCCTCAATAAGCTTATAGCATTTTTTGCAACGATACCAGTCCTTTTCAAGGAGGTAATTTCCTCCTTCAATTTCAAGGGCTTTACCTTCAACAAAAGATTTGGCAATTTGTTTTAAAGCTCTGTTATATATCCGTGTGAAAGTAGGACGTGAAATATTCATCTGCTCAGCCGCCTGTTCCTGGGAAAGTCTTTCGTAATTTATCAATCTGATGCTTTCAAATTCTTCAAATTTCAAAACAACTGGGTCAATTTTGCAGAAAGACATTCCATAGGGCTTAAAGCCCTTCATTTTGGGGGGGTTAGAGATTTTCCTGCTTTTATTTGGCCTCGCCATTTTTGTTTGATTTGAACAATGTCTTGATATCCGGGTAGAGAAGGTAGCCAAAGAATATCACTGACAAAGCTAAAATTATTTTTCCTGCTGCACAAAAAGGACCGCAGTAAAAATCTTCACCAAGACCAAAAAGGCATGTTGAACATCCTATTATCGCCATAAGGATATAATCAACAAAAAGTATAAGAGGCAGAATAAAAAAAATCTTAATTGCTATTGAGGCTTTCATATCTCTTGTTTTATGTAAAGATAATGAACCTACGTTCATAATGCAAATAAAATAAGAGATTATTTTTACTAAATAATCATTTTTTACGCTATATCTCTTTTTAGACTTAAGGCCGGTTAGCTGTAAGCAGGAATACCTTAAATTGTTTTTTTACAGAATCAGATATTTCCTTGTTAATGACAAAACACTGCCTGTGACTTATATTATTGAATCCAGCTTTAGAAAGTAATTCTGACAATTTTGCCGGATCGAAGCCTTTATGACCGGTAAAACCCTCCCCGTGAAAGGAGCCATTTTCAGGATACAGGTCAGCTAAAGCAAGAAATCCTCCCGGATTCAGAAGATTAAAAAATTTATTTAAGATATCACGAATGTCAGTGATGTGATGAAGAACCATCTGGTTAAAAACAAGATCGAACTTTGCAACATTATAGTTTTCATGTTCAAGATTAAAGTTCACTGTTTTAAGATTTTTAACACCTGTTTCCTTTATTTTCTCATCCATTATTTTCACCATTTCTCTTGAATTATCCATTAAAGTGATCTCTTTCAGTGAATCCTTAAGTATAAAACTGGTTACTCCCGTACCTGCGCCGAATTCCAGTGCAGTCATTCTGTTGTTTAATGGCAGCTGTCTTTTTATTTCATTGGCAATGGCATTGGCCCGATTCCAGATCATAGGGTTCTGATCCCATCCTGCTGCTTTTATGTCAAATTCGTTCATGTGGTCTGTATCAAGTGAAAAAGTATTTATGGAACAAAAAAATAACCGCAAAGTTCACCAGGAATTTATTTACTTGGCAAAGAAGCAATTGATATGATAGCCCCTTTGTATTATTTATATATCTTGTGTGTACTTTGCGGTCAGGGTATGAACAATAATGAATCTTGATTATTTCTTCAGCACCGTTTTAAATAGCTTATCTTTATCAAGCTTTTTGGTACAGAAAAACCAATCGTAACAATGCATCTCCTCTTTTTTCTCCATCCTTTCTTTTGCGACTCCACAAGATCCTGCAGTAGGAACAATCACGTCATCACCCGGACGCCAGTCGGCCGGAGTGGCAATAGAAAATGCATCGGCTGTCTGCATGGCAATCAGGGATCTATATAGTTCGTCAAAATTACGTCCAAGGCTTAGCGGGTAATATATAATTGCCCTGATAATGCCTTTGGGATCAACGAAGAATACTGCTCTTACAGCTTTGGTATTGCTTTCGCCTGGTTGTATCATTCCGTATTTTTTGGCTACTTCCATTGTGATGTCTTCAATAAGAGGAAAATTAACTTCGACATCTTTCATCCCCTTATATTCAATTTTTTCTTTGATGGTCCTTAACCATGCAATGTGGCTGTAAAGTCCGTCCACCGAAAGACCCACAAGCTTGCAGTTGGCTTCTTCAAACTTATCTGCCATACTTGCAAATGTCATGAATTCAGATGTACATACCGGAGTGAAATCGGCAGGGTGACTGAAAAGGATTACCCAGCCTCCGGAATAATCGCCAGGAAAATTTATATCTCCCTGCGTTGTAACTGCTTTAAATGATGGTGCCTTATCGCCAATTCGTGGCATGGCAACTACCTGATTCTCTTCCATTATATTTGTTTTTAGTTAATAATAGTCAATTTTTTTAAAAACCAGTAATTCTTAATTACAGATTACCGATTACTGATTACTGATCACTGATTCCTGATTCCTGATCACTGATCACTGATTACTTCCCTCTTGCAAGCATTAATTCAAGGTCCTCTTTCAGTGAAGACAGGTCTTCTTCATGTTCAACCTCCTGCGACAGAATCGTAAGGATTATGTTGTATGTAACAGGATCACCCTCTCTTGTAATATCGAGCAATCCACTATAAAAGCTTATAGCGCACTGTTCCCCTTGTATGTTTTGATCAAGAATTTTCTCTACATAATGATCAAGGGGAGGGTCATACCCACAACCTGTAATCTTGAGCCACTCTTCAGGCGACAGAACTGGTGTTCCGCCCAGCTGGATGATTCTGGTTACTAAAAGTTCAGCGTGACTAAGTTCTTCAGTAGCATGAATGGTAAGCTCCGAAATGACCGCATCCTTCATCGGCCCTTTAACCACTTTAGCTCCTACCCAATACTGGTAATAAGCGAGCCACTCGTCTGCTAATGCTTTGTTCAACAGGTTGATTAACTTATCAACATCCATTTTTACAATTGATCTTCCTTTTTGTCCCATAATACTTTAAATGTTAGTTTATCTTTAAATCTTATTATCATGAACTCACCCCTGCAACAGTGGGTAGTTCTTTGCTTTTATTTTTTATCCTGAATCAATGATCAATTTCCAAAATTGTAAAACTTAATATGGTTATTTATTTATTTTCCTGTCAGTGAATTTCCCCATGATCTGTATCCTGACATTATCAATAGTGAAATTGGGAATATTTTTTTTCATCAGATAATCGTCAAGTATTTTATTGAGCTCTTCATCGTAAAAATCTTCTATACGACCCGATTCAGGGCAATAAAGATGATGATGCCTTTCACTTATCGGATCATATCTTGTAGTATCGTTATCAGTGCTTACCTTGTGAACTATTCCCTTTTTTGAGAAAGTTTCAAGAGTATTGTATATGGTGGCTAGAGAGATATTGGGATGAGTAAATCTCAGAACTTCAGTGATATTATCAGCAGTAGGATGTGTTTCAAGTGCAAGAATCACTTCCAGTATGGCAACTCTTTGAGGAGTTACTTTTAAATCGTTCTGAACCAGAATTCTTATAATTGATTTATTGGCCATTTAAGAAGTAATATTAAATGATAAATATTCCTATTTAGGAATAAGTAAAGGTACTAAAAAAACTGGTTTAAGTCAAATATTTAAGAAAAGTTTAACTTTTTAGCTTAGAAAAATACATGGCAAATGACCGATACAGAAAATGAGTCCACTTCCCGAACGGGACAATTATCAATGCCCACTGAACAAGGATTATCATATGAAAGATATAGAGCCATTTGTTATTATCGAGCAATCCGCTATCGATAAACAACCTGACGAAAAATGCTGTGAGCCCCATTAAAAACAACCATCCAACGAACATCCAGTCGGAGGGTTGTGAATTCTTGCTTATCTCCTTATTCTTCTTAAGACGATCCCACATGAAATCAATAGTGACCAGAAATATTATTATACTCATCACATATCCAAGAACAATTACAAAAATATTGGTACTTGAAAACCAGTCGAGAAAGACTGTGGTAAAAAGCAACCCTAAATAGCCTATTACAAGAATAAAATGTTCAAACCATCTGAGCTTATTCTCATCGCATCCAAGGGTCCTTTTTTGTGTGAACATATGGATAATCAATTCCCCCAGACTTTTAAAATATTTTAATAAAGGAACCTTAACCTTTGGTTTTAAAATAATGAACCACCACATCCTTACAATGTTTGGTATTAGGATTATTGCGAAAACCGCTGCAATGGCAGCAACTTCAAAAGTATGCCCTGATGACATTATTTCCGGCATATTAAAATTCTTTAATATACTATATGCCAAAATCCCAATAGCTGAAACTAAAAATGCAATCAGGGTAAGAGGGAATGAACGGTATAATAAACCTGATAGTTTTGTCCAGTCATATTCTGATGTGAGCCATCTTCTGAGTGACATCATTAATTCGCCGGGATTGGCATTTTGCGGACAATGAGTTGTACACTCGCCGCAATAATAGCAAAGCCAGGGCTTAAGCGATGATTTTATGTCATCTTCCAGTCCAAGTACACTTAATCGCAGCATCTCCCTGGGAAATGAATCTTCTTCAGTTGATAAAGAACAAACAGCCGTACAATTACCACAGTTATAGCATGCGTTGAAATCAAATGCCCCATACTTAGTTAACTCTTTACCGAATTCAGGATTTATAGAGGCCATTATTGTTTAAGTTTATAAGTGAAATATTCATCCATATCATCAATCGAACCGGTCTGCACAAAACCATACTTTATCAAAGACATCAGGTAAAATAGAACTTCATCTTTTGGAAGGTTGATTTTTTGCGTAAGCTGATCAACGGTAAGCTCTCCCTCCTTAAGCGAATCCAGTATTATTTTCTTCATTTTACTGAATTGTTTCATTTTATCTTTTGCAATCTGGGATACCTCTCTTTTCTCTCTCAGGTATTTATATGTTTTCCCTTTCTCAATCTCCATGGTGAAATATTTTTGAATAAGTAAAAAGCAAATAATCAATTCTTAACATCTGCAAGTGCATCTATCATACTTTCAATTTCATTGTCAGAGTAGGCAATTAAATCTATGGCATTCACAGGGCAAACTGGCAGACACATTCCACATCCTTTGCACACGGAATTATTTATTGTTGCTGTATCTTTTTTCTCATCCTTCACCATAATGACTGCATCGAACGGACAGGCTTCAGCACAGGCTCCGCACCAGGTGCAAACATTCTTGTCAATTTTTGCTATTATTGGCTCGAGTGCAAGTTCTCCTTTACTTACATAAGAGAATGATTTGGTAGCGGCTGAAAGGGCAGAATTGACAGATTCCATAATATTTTTTGGCCCCTGGCAGGCTCCGCTTATTGTTATTCCGTCGATAACAGTTTCAACCGGACGAAGTTTCATGTGGATCTCATTGAAGAATCTGTCACGGCCTTTTGGCAGTTTAAAGATCGATGCAACCGTGTTATCTGCTCTTGGTACCATGCCCGTTACCAGCACAACAAGATCAGCTTCAACCGTTATCTCTTTCTTCCCTGTTAAAATGTCGTTAATTTTAACTATGGTCTTTTCATTCTCCATGGTAACAACAGTCGGGTCATCTTCATACGACTGCATGTAAATATCACCGGTTTTAAGAGATTCGTTATACAGAACCTCCTGTTTCCCATATGTTCTTATTCCCCTTGTAAAATGGAAATTATTGATGTTTCTAAATTTCTTCTTTGTCTGGATTGAGGCATGAATTACAGAAGTACAACAATACCTTGAGCAAAATTTATTCTCTCCCTCTATCTGACGACTCCCGACACAATATATATATGCTATATTCTTTATTTCTTTTCCTTTGAATATAAGTTTTTTATCATTGAGGTCAATCAGCCTTTTAAACTGCGGGAGTGTTATGACATTATCAAATTTTTGATATCCGAATTCTCCTTCAACAGGTGTGTAGGAATCGAACCCTGTAGCCATCAGAACGGAGCCTACATTGATCTCAATTATTCCTTCCTCCTGGGAAAAATCAACGCTATCGCAAATCTTTTCGCATTCGCCGCACCTGGTGCAGTTTTTAATATCAATAACAGGGTATTGTGGGTATTCGCTCGGGAAATTATGATATATTGCTTTCCTGTTTGTTATATTAAAATTGAATTCATCAGGTACTTCAACAGGACAGGCATCAATAGCTTTTTGCAGGTGGCCTGTATTACAATGTTCGGTAATATATCGTGGCGTTATTTTAATTTTAAGTTTGAAATCGCCAATATTCCCTTTATTCGATATTACCTCGGCACCTGTCAGTAATGTAATGTTATCGCGTTTTATAACATCATCATACAATTTGGTTACCAGTTCTTTGCCAGTCTGGTTGGTAGTAAACAGGATGTCCCACTGAGCCACCCTGCCCCCGATAAAATGTTCTCTTTCTATTACTGTTACCGGGCAGTCCATATCTGACAGTTCAATGGCTGCTCTTAATCCGGCAATACCTCCGCCAATAACTGCAACGGCTTTTTTGGAAGGGATTATAATAGGATATAGGGGTTCAGCAAGACGCACCCTGGCAATGGCCGATTTTACCAGCTGAATAGCCTTTTCCGTGGCCCCGCTTTTATTGTCGGAGTGAGCCCATGAGGCCTGTTCGCGAATATTTGCCTGAACATAGTTATATTTATTCAGACCTGCTCTTTCCACTACAGCCCTGAAGGTTATCAGATGCAGTTTCGGAGAACATGAGGCAACTACTATACCATCCAGCACATTTTTTGTGATATCATCCACAATTTCTTTCTGGCTTGAATCGCTGCAGGCAAACATTGTGGTTTTGGCAACGATAACACCCTCCTCATTTTCAATTGACTGCCTTACTTTTTCTACGTCAACATAATCGGAGATATTCCCGCCGCAATGACAAATATAAACGCCTAACTTATTGTTCATGGTTTCTGAGTTAAGTAACTGATCGCTTCAGCAGAGGCTGAACCTGCTGAAAGTATTGAGTCGGGTATATCCATAGGCCCCGAGGCTGTGCCGGCAACAAAGACGCCTTCAATACTTGTTTTGGCTGGTCTTGCAAGTGGGTCAGTCTGATTTATAAAGCTGAATGGATCAAGTTCAAGTTCTTTTTCAGGAAAAAACATTGCAGTGTCAGGATTAGGAAGAATACCAACTGAGAGCACCACAAGATCATGCTCAGCCTCTTTCACGGTACTTTCATTTATGTCTTCATACCGCAGCAGAAGGTTCCCGTTCTCTTTTTCAGCTATCTTCCCTATTTTGCCTTTAACAAAATTGACTCCCATTCCTTTGGCCTGTTCGTAAAACTCTTCAAACCCTTTGCCAAATGACCTTATGTTAATATAATATATTGTCACATCCGCCATAGGTAGTGCACCCATGAGCAGTTGTGCCTGCTTGATGGAATACATGCAGCATATCTGTGAACAGATCGGGTTTCCCACAGTAACATCGCGCGAACCTGTGCAAAGGACATAAGCGATTTTATCAGGCATCTTGCCGTCGCCCGGTCTGAGAATAGTATGAAAAGGCCGGGTAGGAGCCAGCTGTCTTTCCATTTGCATCGAGGTAATTATATTTTTATAATTTCCGAATCCATAGCGTGGTATCCTGAGAGGATCGAACAGGTTGAAGCCGGTGGCAATAACAACTGTTTTTATGTCTATATGGTATTCTATAGCCTCCTGCGTGAAGTCAATACATTTTGTCGGACATACCTTTTCGCAGGCACCACATAGAGTACAGTTTTCAATATCTATTGCAGCTATCCTGGGACTGGCAATACTAAAAGGGATATAAGCTGCTTTTCGTCCAACCATGTTGTACTGGAACTGGTCGTTAACGACTACGGGACAGGCCTGTTCGCAAAGCTGGCAGCCGGTACAGTCGTCTGCGATGATATAACGCGGATTTCTGATCACTTTCGCTTCGAAACTGCTTTCAGAGGTTTTAACAATTCTTTTTACTTCGGTTTCTGTGAATATTGTAATACCCGGGTGCCTCGATATTTCAGATACCTTTGGTGTGGTAATACAGGCAGAGCAATCTAAAGTCGGGAATACCTTGCTCAAAAGAATCATTTTCCCGCCAATGGAAAGATCTTTTTCAGCAATCAGTACCCTGAATCCATTGTTGGCCAGGTTTATAGCAGCCTCACCACCGGCAATACCACCACCAATAACTAGCGCATCATAAGAGGCATTAACTATTTCCCCGCTCATAATCAATTATTTGAATTATTTATTAAATACTCATTAAAGCTTTTCATCTGTTTTACAAAAGCTTCACTGCAAACTGAACATATAGCGGCCATTCTCAGCCGGGCCCGTTCGATGTTCTTTGCTGTCATCAATTCATGAGTTTGACCGACTATCTTACCTGTTTTTTCAGTGCATGATTCGCCATAAGGGCAATCACTGCCGTCAGCAGCAATAAATACCCCGTCAAATCCTTGTTCGAAAGCATGCATAATCCATCTTGATTTTATTCCGCTGGAACATGGAACGGATATCGTATAGACAGTAGGTGGGTAATGCAATTTTAATAATCCCGCCATATCGATGGCGGGATCAGAAATTTTTTCAGTAGAAAACACCAGGATTCTGGCACTCTTGTTATTTATACCTGCCATACTGTTTCCCTATTTCTTCTTCAGGAATACCCTGAAGTACCCGCTCTCCTCAATAGTGCCAAGGTACTCATGACCCTGTTTGGTGCACCATTTAGGAAGATCTGATTTTGTCCCTTCATCAGCAGATAAAACTTCCATTGTATCTCCAGGCTTTATCGTGCCAATAGCCTTCTTTGCTTCCAGCAGTGGTCCCGGGCATGCAGTTCCACGGGCATCAACTACCTTGTCTGCTTTAAGTTTTTTAAGTTCTTCAATTGCTATCATTTCTTTTATTTTTAAAATTATTTATGAACCTGAAGCTAAGAAGCATCAGATAAAAAGATTCAGATCAGCTTCTTCTGCTGCCTGTATATATTGAGCAATGCCACAAATGTCATCAGCCAGATCAATAAAGTCATCGAGTTTTTCACCATGCCATACTTTTCCTGCAAAACCGCAAATATGTATTTTTATGCTGGTCAGATCCTTCGCTTTTTTGAAAGCCTCAGTCCAATGAGGGGTACCAAGACGTTTCAGTGATGCAAGAAAGTCGTCTTTCTTATCAGTTATTTCTGCAACCCTGTCATTAACCATGGCATTTTCCTTTTTAAATGCAAAAGCAGCCTGTAAAAGAACAAAGATTTCAACATCCATGTCTTCAGCTGCTGCACCGCCCAGGATTACTCCTGCAGCCGTCAGTTTGTCTACGCTTCCTGTATATAGAGCCAGACATAATTTTTTCGTTTCCATAATAAATATTTTATTGTTAATTAATTCACAAAAGAACTAAATTATTAGCTTTGATGCTTAATTTTGGCTGTGAGGTTGATTATGTAAATTTGTGATCTGTATCACAAAAATTAGTATTTTTGAAAAATGAAAAGCGAATGCAAATTTTGTAGCATAAAGTCAAAAGCAGCATCTACATTGAGTGAAGAGGAGATTGAAAAACTTTCGTGCAATTGCGCGCTCGTAATCTTCCGTAAGGGTGATCCGATAATTAAACAGGGTACTTTTTCAACAAATGTTGCCTACCTGCGCAACGGCCTGGCAAAGGTTCACATAGCAGGGCCACACCATGAACAAATTATCCGTCTGATAAAAGCGCCCAGTTACCTGGGACTGCCAACCACATTCGGTGACAAGATAAACCAGTATTCGGTTACTGTTGTTGAGAAAGCAGAGGTATGTTTTATTGATATGGCTATTTTCCGTTTTTTGCTCAGCATAAACCCGGATTTCTCATATGAAATAATGATTGAATTATGCAGGAAAGAACTTGAAATCTTTTTCAGGTGTGCCAATCGTACACAGAAGCAGGTAAGAGGTAAAATTGCAGATGTATTACTGGAAATGTCGGACCAGATATATAACTCAAGCATATTTACAATGCCGGTTAACCAGGAAGAAATCGGAGGCCTTGTAGATTCCTCACGCGAAAGCGTCAGCAGGGTCATTACTGAATTTGAAAAGGACGGCTTAATAAGGATTGCGAAGAAAAAAGTTGAAATATTAAACAAAAAATCCCTGCAGCTTGTCAGTGCAAACGGTTGACTTCCGGGAAGCCGGTTGTAATCAGAATGGCTGAATTTACAAACTATGTTATAAGCTTTGTAAATTCTGCTATCTTATTTATATCTTTGTATATGAGCTTGTTTTTTATTTTTAATTTAAAAATGGAGATAGCTTATCAATTCTTCACAACAAATTTCTATAATGGACAGGTATTTGACAAAAACGAATTGCAATGATTGTTCAGAGCGATCGGAATGTTTTGTTCATCTGACAAAAAATACTGAAAAGTTTTATAATTTACAAAAGACCCAAATCAGGTATAAAAAAGGTGAAACAATAGTAAAAGAAGGAATTAAGGTAACAAATATTATCTATATTCTGGATGGTTTAGCTAAGGTCTATATTGAAAGCCCTGAAAAAAACATTATTATTAAACTGTTAAAATCTGATGATTTTATTGGCTTAACATCATTGTTTGGCGATGATACATATTATTTCTCTGCATCGGCATTAAAAGAAACGAAAATTTGTTCAATGGACCGTGAAGCTATTAAAGACCTTGTAACAAATTGTTGTGATTTTTCCCAAAAACTGTCCGACTGGTATTGTAAAAATTACAACATTATGCTTACCAAATGTTTAAATTTAGGTCTCAGACAATTAAATGGGAAGCTCGCAAATACATTGTTGTATTTAAACAGGGAAGAATTTAAATCGATTGATATTTTTTCTTATATAAGCAGGAAAGATTTGGCCGAATTATCAGGAATGTCCATGGAAAGTGTTGTAAGAATTTTATCGGAGTTTAACGACGAAAAAATAATTGAATTAAAAGGGAAAAAAATTGAGATCAGGGATATGGAACGGTTAATAATTCTTAATCAGAAGGGATAAAGCCATATTAAACAATCTAGTCCGTAATATATTTAATATCTGAGATATACAAAAAATAAAGGTCAGGCCTGAGACCCTGCTGCCATTCTTTTTCAGGGTTGTCGTAATTTCAATCAATATAAGCACTTAAATTTTCTGCTTTCTGCACAAAAAAAAACTTGATAAATCTCAAGGTTATCTTTGTTGCAACAATCATTAACGTACTTGTAATTAGCGATATAGATGCTTACCTTTGTATAAAGGCAGTTAAAGCAAATCATTGGGTCTGTTAATGCAGATCTGAATAAAGTAAAGAAAGGGCAAAGTGATGTACAGGCAAAAAAGCGATATTATCAGTCAGATTCAAAATTATCACCGGCAGGTGGCAGAATTATATCAGGAACTTTATAAAAATGCAGAAGATCGTGAAATAAAGTCATTAATATCTGATCTTTGTGAACGTGAAAGAGAACGGGAAAAATACCTGGCACACCATGAAAAAATCGCCAAGGCAATGAATTGCTGGTTGGATTTCCCGTGTGAGAAGCTATCTAACCAGATAACTGAATGTTTAAGAAACAATATTTTGCCTCGAGTCGAAGTGACTATGGGAGATTTAATTGAAATTGAACTGCATTTTGACGATTGTCTTATAAAAATCTACAACATATTGTCATCAGAAAATGAATTGACCCATACAGAAGCCAATACATTTTATTATATGCTGAAAAAAACGAAGAAAGAAAAATCTCTTTTTGCTAATATGCTTTTCAATTCAAAGATCAGCCTGCAGCACAAATCTATTGCATAAAATATGCATCATTTTAGGTATCACTATTTCTGCCTGTTGAGATATGACGCGTATTCATCTATTGATTTGGTAGAGTACTAAAGTTGAAATATCTCAACAATTCGGCTATAATCTTCAATATGTTTTTTTCCCCCTGCAACAAATGTATCAGATAGATTTGCATTTAGATTCAGTTTCTTAAATATTAGCTAAACAAATTGAAAAATGAGTATATTAGATGCATAAAGAAAGAGCGTAAGTCGCATACTGACTGAATTCGAAAAGGATAACATTATAAAGATCTCATGCAGGAAAACTGAGATTCTGAATAAGAAAACACTCATAATGATAAGTGCAAACGGGTGATGATGTAAAAATTGTCGGCCCGGAGGGAATCGAACCCTCGACCCCATGATTAAGAGTCACGTGCTCTGCCAGCTGAGCTACGGGCCGAATGTGGGTGCAAAACTAATTAAAAAGCAGATTAAATGAACATTGGTGCATTAAAACATTAAATTTGTACCTTAATTAATGATGTATTAAGAGCTATTTAATTTATATCTGAATTGCAAAATGCCCAACCGTATTCGACATAGAAGAATAACAAGACCTCCTCAGATGGAAGGGTATAAACCATTTGGCATTCCGATGCGGGAACTGGGATCTGTTGATTTAAAGTATGAAGAGTATGAGGCTTTGAGGCTTGCCGATTACGAAAATCTTACACAGGAAGAGGCTGCAAAAAAGATGAATATTTCACGTCCGACTTTTACGAGACTATACGACAAAGCCCGTAAAAATATTGCAAAGGCGTTTGTGGAAGGGAAAGCAATTATTATTCAGGGTGGGACGTATGTAACTGAGGATTATTGGTATAGGTGCGATGATTGTCACGAAACAATGGTTACCATAAAACCGGCAGACCAATGCCGGAAATGCGATTCGGATAATATTACCAGGCTAAATCCTGACTAATAACTTATTACTTTTTTTTGTAGTCAGCAACAGAATCGACCTTTCGTCTGTAGACTAAGAATTTACCGTCCTGACCCCTGGACAAACGGGCCATAATTTATCCTCTTTTAGCAATTTCTTCGAGTTTATCCTTATTAATTATTTTAAGGTCCTTCCCGTTAAGCTTCAAAATTCCATCATTCTCAAATTCTTTGATAAATTTAACAGCACTTTCAATTGTAATTGATGCAAAGTCTGCAATATCCTGCCGGGTTAAATATTGAAAAACATTTTCTTCAGGGAATTCTTCCGAAGACAAATATAATAAGGCCGAAGCCAGTTTACCCCTCATTTGCTTATAGGAAATATTTTGTATTATATCAAGATATCGTGCTTCATTCTTGTAATTCCTGGATGTGATATGCATGGCAAAATCAGCATTTTTCATTAATAATTGTTTCAATGCTGTTTTTTCAATCATGCATATTGTTGAATCCTTTAAGGCTACTGCCGAACAGTTGTAAACATTGTCCCCGAAAACAGATGAAAAAGCCATGAAATCACCCTGTTTTGTCAAACGGATATTTAATTGTTTTGTACTGCCTGTTTGCAGAAATACCCTTACAAGGCCATCAACAACATATAAAATATAAGGAGCAAAGGCGCCTTGTTTAAATATAGTCTCGCCTTTTAAATAAATTATCTGCGTTTTCCTGCTGTTTATAAATTCCAGTTCATTGGGATATAAATACTGAAAACACTTTGATATTTTTTTACATTCCTTACAATTATTGTTGCTATCGGGTTCCAAGCTTTTAGTATTAAAAATGTATGCAAAAATAAATATAATGTCGGTAAATGTTAATCTTTGCTGATAAACTTACACTATTAAAGGGATAATCTATGATATTTAAAGGAGATTCTTCGCTTCACATCGTTTCACTCAGAATCTCATACTTTTAGTCGGTCAGTAGTGAAATTTTATAAGAAAAAAGTTATAATATTTCAAACAAAACTACTGATTTTCCAAACCGGCTTTCGTCAATGCAAAAATTACTGACGGTATCTTTGCGGTCAATAATTGAAATTTAAATGAAAAGAGTAGCAATTCCTGTTGTTGGAGGTCGGCTAAGCGAATATTTCGGGCAGTGTGATCATTATGAAATATTTGAAATTAACGATGGTAATGTGATAAGCGAAGAGATAGAAATAGCTCCGAAGGAGTATATAACAAAATTGCCGGAGTGGGCATCAGTAGAAGGAATAACAGATATTATTGTTCACAGGATCGATAAACGAATTATCACTTTATTTGCTCCTTTAAGAATAAACCTTTTTGTGGGGATCCCTGTAAATACACCGCGTAACCTTATCGAGGATTATATAAATGGTAAGCTTAGATCGGATGAAGGAATTATTTCAGAAATAATGGCCTGACATGAAAAATCAAATACAAATAGCCAGTGCTGAGGCCATTTTATTTATCTTTTTAAATGGAAACAGATAAGAGAATTATCTGCCTACCTGAAAGAATTGCCCATAAACGAATATGTGAAGGAATAATTAATAATAATGTTAAATTTTAATTTATAGAGTATGAAAATGTTGGAAACAGCTGTTCATGAAATAGAAACAGCAACAGAACTTGAGAAGATAATAAATGAGAATGAAAATGTAATGGTCAGTTGTGGCCGTATGGGGCCCATGTGTATTCCTGTTTATGATGCAATGGAAGAATTGGAAGAAGAACGGCCGGATGTTAAATTTTATGTAATGGGATTTGATACTTCGGAGGCTTCTCCTATAAGGAATGCCCCATTGTGCAGGGGGTTTATGGGGCTACCTTTCAACGTGTATTATAAAAACGGGCAAATGGTAACGGCGACTACAAGTATTCAGGACAAGGAACAAATTATATCTGTTATGGATCAGTTTTTTGCATAGCATTTTATATCTATAGCCTTATAGTTGCGGATTTGCAATATAGATTCTCAGTAACATGGACGAAGTATATGATGTGATGATTTCAGGTGCCGGAGCGGCAGGTTTGGCGGCAGGCATCTATTCTTCAAGAGCTAAGCTGGACACACTCATCCTGAATGAAGGTGCTATCGGAGGACAAATGATTTTGACCGACGAGATTGCTAATTATCCGGGGGTTGAGTCAACCAAAGGTTATACATTGGCCAATATCATGAAAAAACAGGCAAAAGATTTTGGCTGTAAAATAAAGTCGAATATCAAAATAGCCGGATATAAACTGGAGGGTAATATAAAAACCATTGAACTTGAAGATGGTCGCAGCTTTCAGGCAAAATCAGTTATTCTTGCGCCTGGGGGGAAACCACGCCCGTTAAATATTCCGGATGAAGAAAAGTGTAAAGGCACCGATATTTCCTATTGTGCCACTTGCGATGGCGATTTTTTTACAGGCAAAGAAATAATTGTAGTGGGTGGAGGAAATTCAGCTCTCGAAGAAGCAGTTACACTTACAAATTTTGCATCGAAAGTTACCATTGTGCATCAATTCAATAATTTTCAGGCTTTTGAACATGCCATACAGGAAGCAAAAAAGAACCCGAAGATCAGTTTTATAATGGGATCTGAACTCAGGGAAATTAAAGGTAATGAGATACTTGAAGCCGTGATGATCGAAACCCTGACAACAGGTGAATTGTCCGAAATGAAAACTGACGGTGTCTTTATTTTCATCGGTTACCTCCCTAATACAGAGTCTTTAAAGGATGTTGTAAAGACAAATGACCGAAACGAAATTGTTGTAGATGCTGATAAAATTTAATTTAATAATTTCACTATGACTAAAGAAATTGTTTTAAATACGTTGTCGCAGGTAGATCATCCTGCTATCAGTTACTCTCTGATAAAATTAGGAATAGTTACTGATGTGGAATTAATTGATGATAAGGTAAAAGTGGTTTTTGCATTCCCCTTCCCTAATATTCCCATAGCTGAAGCGCTTATTAGTTCAGTTTCACAACCTGTTCAATCCCTGGGATTAGAATTTGAATACACCATCAGAGTAATGACTCAGGAAGAAAAAACGCGGTTTTTACAGTTAGAAAATGAAGCATGGAAAGGGTGAAAGCATAAAAAAGTAAAAAATAATGGTAAGAATACTGGTTTGGATAATATTGATAGTAGTAGGTTCTGTTCTGGGTTTTTACCTTGATACTATCTTATTTGAAAATGCCCATACCAGCATTGGCTTTCATATCATAAGTTTTTTAATTGGAGTTTTGCTTATGATATTAGTACTTAAGATAAGCAAAAATACAGGAAGAACACTGGCAAAATATGGACGCGAAGGGAATTTAAAAAGAATGGAAACTAATGTCCTTGTTAATCAGGGCGCTTATAAATATATGAGGCATCCAATGCATCTTGGCTTGCTCTTTCTCCCGTTAAGTTTTGCCTTCTTGATAGGTTCTCCTTCGTTTATTCTTTTTATTGCTTCGGGTGAAATAATTTTTATGCTGATCATGATTAAATTCATGGAAGAGCCGGAAGCCATTAAAAAATTCGGGAAAGACTATATCGAATATAAAAACCGATTGCCTTGGTTTTGTTTTAAGATACATTGCCTGAAAGAGTTATTAAAATAATTCTAAAAATGACTCTGCCACGTGAAATATCGAATCATAACTTTTATTCCTTTCTTTGGCATGCCGGATTCCTTGCCCTGGCTCAAAGTTTTATGGATGTTGACACTGTCATTCCTTCAATGCTTATCGATTCAGGCGGGAAGGCAATACATATAGGTGTTATGACGGCCATTATGATGGGAGGTTCGAGTTTTACGCAGTTGTTGTTTGCACCCTATATCAGTAATAAGACTTTTAAAAAGAAATTTCTGATATTAGGCATAAATTTAAGGACGATTTCTATTTTCGCTTTGGGTTTCATCTTATTTTATTTGCAGGGTACACAGACGAAATGGGTTATTTGGCTTATCTTTCTATTATTAACCATATTCTCGTTAAGTGGGGCATTTGCAAATATAAGTTATGCTGATATTTTAGGTAAGAGCATAAATGAAGATAAGAGAAAATTGTTCTTTTCTACAAAACAAATACTGGCTGGAATCGTAGTTTTATTATCTGCTTTCCTTGCAAAAAGAGTATTATCGTCAGCAGAATATCCAGTAAATTATGCATACATGTTTTTTGCAGGGGCATTATTACTTTTTATTGCTTCAGGAGGGTTTTGGAATATAAAAGAAAATATTCCATCAACATTAAAAATCAGTGGATTTAAAGATTTCATAAGGATACTTCGATCGGAATTAAAGGAGAATAAAAGGCTGGCCTATTTTCTCGGTTTTATAAATACACAGGGTATTATTATCTCCTTTCTGCCCTTTGTTATGCTTTATGCCAAAGAAACATTGAATACACAGAGTCAGGATACCGGGAACTTTTTACTCTATAAAGTATTCGGGATAGTTATCATAAGCCTTATGGTATTCTTCTCTTCAAAAAAAATTAAGTATAATCCTCTTCTTTATGTAAATGTGATATTGTCGGTGGTGGTTATAACTATCACATTACTCGTTGGTGATGAGCATACACTCAGATATATTTTTATCCTGGGAGGTATAATTTATTCATTATATTCAATTACCATGAACGGGTTATTACTTGAAGTTTCAGACAAAGAGAACAGGGCACTATATACAGGATTTGCCGGAGCAGGAAATATACTGCCTGCTATTTTCCCTCTTTCAGGCGGATTGATTATTAACTGGTTAGGTTTCCGTCCTTTCTTCTTACTATTTATGATTATTGTATTAATGTCAGTTTATTTTATCCGAAAAATTGACTGCAAAAAATAAAATGTGAATAAATGAATAGGAAACCTATTCGATTTGCAATGGCGGTTAACAATGCCGGTCATTTTGAGGCAAAACACTTCGGTGATGCTGATAAGTATTTAATATTTGAATGGAGTATGGATGAATTGCATTTCCTGAAAGAAGTAATCAACATTTTTAAAAACCTTGACGAGAAACAGGAACACGGCTTGCGGAAAAAAGGCAAAGCAATAATTGATTCGCTTCAGAACCTTGATGTTAAAGTGCTCGTATCAAAAAAATTCGGTAAAAACATAAAAATGGTTAACAGGTACTTCATACCGGTTATTGTTTATACGGAGACGGCGGAAGAAGTTAGTCTTATTCTGAAAAAGCACATAAAATGGATTGAGGATGAAATTGCTAACAATCCCGAAGAGCATAAGCTCTTTACTATTAAGAATGGAATATTAAAAACAACTATCCGAAAAGATGATTGAGTCATAACATTATTTTGTAATAAATCTGGCTGGTGCCGGTATCTTTCTAATGCCTCTTTAAAACTGAATATTAACAAATAATAAAATGGTATGAGTACAAAAATTTATCCTGATTCGGGTGTCGAGCTGAATCCTTTCACTGCTAAAAATTACGATAAGGTGATGAATATCGGTTCTCTTGGAATGTACAGGAGTTTTATAAAAAAGGTAATCCGTGATACGGAGATAAAACCCGATGATCAAATTCTTGATTTGGGCCGCGGAACGGGCAGAAATGCAAATCTGATGCGTAAATATTTAAACCATAACGGCCATATAACCGGATTGGATATTTCTGAACACATGGAAAAACAATTCCGTCAGAAATTTAACGACGATAAGAGAATTGAGTTTATCAACCGCAGAATCGATCAGCCGCTTAATTTACAAAAGAGATATGACAAAGCTTTTATCAGTTTTGTAATACATGGTTTTCCTCATGAAGTGAGAGATGCCGTTATAAAAAATGCATATGAGCATCTTAAGCCCGGAGGCAGTTTCTTTATACTCGACTATGGCGAATCCGACATGGATAAAATACCCGGGCTGACCAGCCTGGTTAACCTGATGCATAACAATGGGGCTAAAGTGACCGCACACCTTAATCACCCGGGGAGAATGGTAAATCCTAAAATACCGGGAAATTATTTCTGGTCGTCAACAGGCGAGGCTTGTGAAAACGGAGGGGCCGTACCTGAAATGATTACCCGCGACATGATGAATAAGGTAACAAAGCCATTCATGTTTCTGCCGGCTCTGCCTGCTCAACGCCACCATGGTTTTTTCAACACATGTTTGTCGCAAAAGGTAAAACATGGGAATTGGCAGGTAAAATAAAGTCAGAGGTAAAAATACCGGTAATATTTGTGGGACAGGTTAATGCCAGGGAAGATATTCAGTTACTGGAACAAAAATATCATGCTGAATATATCGCGTTGGGGCGGGCGCTGGTAGCTGATCCTGACTTTATCGGTAAACACTTTGGGCTTGTGAGCGGGAATATCAGGCCATGTCTTGCATGTGCAGAAGGATGTCATGGAGGAGTTAAATCAGGGCAGGGACTTCAATGTCTTGTAAATCCGGAAGTGGGCCGGGGAACTGAGGTTTATGAACTAGCCAGACAACCTAAACACTTTGCTATCATCGGAGGAGGCATAGCAGGAATGGAAGCTGCGATAATTTTGAAAAAGAGAGGACATGGCGTTGATCTTTATGAAAAAAACAGACTGGGGGGGCAATTTAATTTAGCTCCCTTAACTCCCAATAAGAAATCAATGGGACGTTTGGTTCCATATTTCGTTGAGAGATTAAAAAAGTATGGTATCAATATAATTTTTAAAGAAGTTACAAAAGCAGATATTCTGACCGGGTATGATGGTGTGATATTTGCCACAGGATCTGAGCCAAAAATTCCAGTAATTCCCGGGTTAGATAAATTTTATCGGGCTGATATTTTGCTGAGAAAAAATTTACCGGAAAATCAAAAAATACTTATTATTGGCGGAGGGCTGATTGGCGTTGATATTGCAACTGCTTTAATACCGCTAAACAATAAAGTAATTATTGTTAAAAGAACAACTGATTTTGGGGAAGATATGGAAATGATTGCTAAAAATCTTTCATTAAAAATTATGAGAGACAGCGGTACAGTCTTTAGTGATCATACTAATATTAAAAAGGTTGAAGGAAAAACCGTTTTTGCAGAGAAAAACGGAGAGGATATCCGGTTTGACGATATAGATACAATTGTGGTTTCCACTGGTATGACAAGCTATATCCCTTTTAAACCTGAATTTAAAATACCCGTCTATTACACCGGAGATGCCAGAGAAGCGGGGAATGCTCAGAGTGCCATCTATGATGCATACAAATTAGCATTTACATTATAATATTTATAAAAATGATTTCACATACAACCATCAAACAAATAATAATGCATATATTTATATATATCAGGCTATTAGTACATAAATTTAAATATATTTAATGAAAACAAGCTCTGACTATTTTTCTACTGTAAAGACATCTTGAAAAATGGACTGAAGGGCTTCTATTTCATCATCCTTTAACATTTGGAAATCAGACCTTCTCCGCTTTGGGAAAATTCCGTTATTCTGATGAGTAAATCGGATAAATAAATCAATCAGTTTATCAGGCATATCGACCCTCTGCTTCATTAACCCCTTAGCCTCATCATAGTTTTGCAAAAAAATTAATTCATTAGGGAGGTCATGAGATACAACGGTTTCGATTACTTTACAAAGATATTCAGTTTGTGCGGTTAAATCCGGAAGCCGGTAATATCCTTCAACATCAGAAGCATTTAAGACCAATAATTCCTGTTCTTCGTTTTTTGTGTATTTGATTATATGCATAAGTGGCTTTGAATAAACTTCAAGGGCGTCATCGTAATCTTTTATATTATTTACCATATGAGCAGAAACGGGAATTATCATTCCTGAAGGTAAAAAATTATCTCTCGATAAAATATCGTGAATTAAAAATCTGTGAATTCTTCCATTTCCATCTTCAAACGGGTGAATAAAAACAAATCCAAAAGCAACAGCAGCCGCTCTGACAATTGGATGAACAACTTCCATTTTAATGGCAGTATTTGAAAGCTCTTTTATTAAATCTGAAAGGAATTCCGGTGGTGGACAAATGTAATTAATGATCTCATCATAATTCAATGTTGTTTGGCCAATGTAATTTTGAAAATCACGAAAATTTGTCGCTGCAAAACGTGGATCAACAATTTGATTCTGTAACATTACCAGAGATTCCTCACTAAGCAGCTCTGCAATATCGTTCTTACCAGCATTACTTAATAAATTTACAAATCTTTCAATGCGTTCTGGTGTTGGTTCTTCTTTTTCGATCTGGTAAGATGAACGTGTTTCCTTTTTATATAAATAATTATTAGCCCTTTTTAATATCTCAGGGGAATAGTTCTTTGAGATTTTATTGAGAGTCTCAGAAAAATCAAGCGCCAGTACTTTTGAAATAGCATCTGTTCTCTTAATAGCAGGACAAAAACCCACATCCCCCAGTAAATTATTATTTATTCGCCACCTGCTGTTCTTAACATTTACACCTGTAAAATACCGATTGGAGTCAATTAAATCTACATAGTTAATGGTTGGCCTATCTTCAATGGGGAGACGTTCTTTAGTTAAGAATTCATACCAAAATCCTATCTTTCTGGAATATTTAAAGTTTGGAGTCGATTTTATAAATTCAACTATATCTTTTACAGAGATACATTTTAGGACAGCCTGAAAAAAATTCATTTGAAGATCATCATATTTCAGAGCAAACTCAAAATGGCTTACAGGATTGTCTGCTTTAAGAGCATATTGCATCTTCTGAAAGGTTTCTATTACTGTCCCATCCTGCAATGCTTCAACTTTCGATCGTGTACCAAGGTAAGATTCATGAGACAACTTAACGTTTGAAAGCTGGTAGTTCTGTTTTAGCCAGGTGCTTCCTATAGGGTTCTCAGACATATATTAAATAAGTTTAAATTTTTATCTTCTTGCATAAGAATAAATTATGTTGCATAAATATAGTTATATTTTGAATATATTGCATAAAAATAAATATATTTGAATAGAAATAACTGTTTTTTATAAAATTACATAGATTTAATCATAGAATAGGGATGTTTACCATTCCAGTAGGAGGCTCTTGAAATCGCAAAACTATTTCTTCCATTAAAGTTAAAATGCCAACTCTTAAAGAAGAAGTCTAAAAAATAATTTTGTTGACAGAAGAACAAAAAACATTAGCAAATCTCTTTTATTTATAAGTTTAGGTATTCCTAAACTAAAGAATATTCTGTGATTTAATTTCGTAAAGTAGTTAATAATATTTTTGAATAATAAGTATTATGGAAGTAATTTATAAAATGTTCTTACAATCCATCATGATATCCGGGTTTGTATTTATCATGATGCTGGTGATTGAATATATAAATGTTCAATCAAAAGGAGTATGGCAAAAGCATCTCACCGGAAACAAATGGAAGTAGTATATAATTGCCGGACTATTGGGGGCAATACCCGGATGCCTTGGGGCATTCACCGTTGTGGCCCTGTTCACGCACCACCTGGTCTCATTTGGGGCACTGGTTACTGCCATGATCGCTACAAGCGGCGATGAAGCTTTTGTAATGAATTCTAAGATCTAAATATTAAAGGAAGAGGTACTTAAATGCACAAAACTGCAATAGGCATGCTATTAATTTGATATCATTTACCTCTTTTTCCCATGCCTCTTCCACCACCCATTCCTCTTCCCATCTCACTTCCTTGTCCTCCACCCGTGCCTCTGCCTCTGCCATCTCTTTGTCCGGTACCCATGCCCCTTCCTGCTCCACGTCCGCCATCGACGTCGCCTGCTTTACGGGCTGAATGAATACTATCTTTTAATGTCGGCTCTTTCAATATCGGAACTTCATCATTCTTAACTTTTCTTACTGCCTCATTAACGGTCATATTACGGCACAGATAAACTTTACAGTCGTAAGAAAATATTTCGCTGTAAGATGACGGGCCGATATTACCGACAATAACCTTTTTTACAGCCGGGGTAATGAATTTCCCGATGTTTTGATCTTCATCAGTACTTACCCCTGTGAAAGTTTCATACTCCATGGTAAGCGGATCAATTATCATGAAATATCCGGAATGACCGAATCTGCCTGATACTTTTGAATCCAATGTATCACCTGATGATGCAACTAAATATTTTTCCATAATCTAAATTTTTTTTCTTGTCCCGGCCGAATACTCCTGCGCATCTTCCCAGCCTGAATCATTGAATAAGTTGATTGGTTTTTCCATCTTAAATTCCTCCATTAGTGACCTGATAATGCGGTGTGATGTAATCTTTTAAATATAATAAACAAATTTAAATGAACATTTGTTCATTTAAAAATTATTTAGACTAATTTTAAATAAAAGTTGATGCTTGTGTTAATGTCAGAAATACTATTTATATGTTTTTGCTTCGCATTGTTTGTCTGAAGCGCAGAAACACAATCGAAAAAATGTTATATTTACGACAGGTTTTCATTATTTAAAATGAAGTTAGACGGCTTAAAACGGATATATAAGAAAATAACAGGTTATTTCCTTTTAATACTCTTTCTGGGGTATTTCGGGAGTGTTACATTTTTCCCTCATACTCATATAGTTGATGGTGTTACTATTGTTCATTCACACCCATTTAAATCTCACTCAGGAAATATTCCGGTTAATCACAACCATTCAAATGATGGATTTCTTCTGATACATTTCATTTCGCATTTTATTGCCACTGCTCTCTTAATATTTTGGGGAATTGCGATTTTTCGAAAGGCTTTAAATATCAGAATTCTCATCCCTGATACAAATCTTTATTTTTCTTTATATAGTTACTCTCCTCACCGCCCGAGGGCGCCAACTTCATAATTGCACAATCAGACTTTTCAGAGAATTACAGATTTCTCTTTGCATGCGGGCAGTGTTTCCCTGCATGTTAATCATATTGTGTAATATTTAAACTTATTATAATGAAAATATATATATGGATGTTATGTGTCCTTATTCTTAATACAACAATACTTTACTCTCAGAAAAAAACAGATGCAAATATTTTTGGCCATGTAAAAGGCAACAATACCCATATCCCTTTTGCAACGGTCAGCATAAAGGGAACGACAATGGGCGTTAATACAGACGAAACGGGCCATTATCAACTGATTAATTTACCTGCAGGAACTCACACGCTCGTTGCCCGATATGTAGGTTTTAAACCATCAGAAAAAGAGGTTATGATCAAGGCAGGAGAAACACTGGAAATCAATTTTGACCTCGAGCAGGATATTCTTGGTCTTGAGGAGGTTGTTGTAACGGGCGACAGAAGCGAGATGAAGAGGACAGAATCAGTCACAATAGTGAATACTCTCTCTCCCAAGCTCTTTTCTTCTGCCCAGTCAGTAACATTAAGCGAAGGATTGAGCTTTTCTCCGGGAATCAGAATTGAAAATGATTGCCAGAACTGTGGTTTTTCACAGGTCAGGATGAACGGGATGGAGGGCCCTTATTCACAGATACTCATTAATAGTCATCCGATATTCAGCGGTCTTGCCGGTGTTTATGGTCTTGAACTTATTCCCACCAACATGATAGAGCGTATTGAAGTTGTAAGAGGTGGAGGTTCTGCTCTTTATGGCAGCAATGCTATTGCCGGCACAATAAATATAATTTTGAAAGAACCGACCTCGAACTCTTATGGAGCCGGCATTAATACAGGGCTGACAGGTATTGGATTAAAAGGATCGGGAGGCGTTGCACCTGATTACTCTGTTAACCTGAATACATCGATTGTTTCTGACGACAGCAAAACCGGCATGGCTCTTTATGGATTTACGCGTGAAAGAAAAATGTTAGATGCCAATAACGATGGTTATTCCGAAATATCGCCAATGAATAATCAGACAATAGGGACACAATTCTTTCACAGATTTGGCTTCCGGAGTAAGATTTCCATCGACTTCTTCAATATTAAGGAGGAACGAAACGGGGGAAACAGACAGGAGTATCCATTGCATGAAAGGGATGTGGCAGAAGCCATAAAACACGACCTTAAAACCGGTGCGATAACTTATGAGCAATATTTTCGGGATTATGATCTTTTATCTGTATTCTTTTCCACACAGCATATCATGCGTAATTCATACTACGGGGCCAACCGGTCGCTTAAAGATTATGGCACTACCGAAGGGCTGACATGTAATACCGGCATACAATATAAAGCTTTCTTTGGAATTTCTTCCTTCATTGCAGGCATTGAAAATACAGGAGATTATCTGAAAGATGAGAAACTGGGATATCCCGACTATGCCAATGCTGTACTTGTCAATGACTCAATAATCAGTGTCCCGCATACTGACAACATATTGGTTTCTGACCAGTCATCGGTCTCAACAGGCGCTTTTCTTCAGTATGACCTGAAAATAAACAGGTTAAAAGTCGGACTCGGGGGAAGATTTGATCATTACAGCATAGTTGACCATGCAAAAAACAATGAAGCAAAAGATGGTAATGTTTTTAGTCCTCGTATAAGCCTGATGTATGAAGTTCTCAGTTCACTGCAGGCACGGGTAAGCTATTCACATGGTTACAGGGCTCCACAGATATTTGATGAAGATCTGCATATTGAAACATCAGGTTCACGACAGGTCATCAATGTAAATGATCCTGCCCTTAAACAGGAAACCAGCCATAGTATAATGGCTTCTCTTGATTTCAACAAGCTTATCGGCAGTGTTACAACCGGACTTTTAATTGAAGGATTCTATACCAGACTGCAAAACCCTTTTGTTAATGAAATAGGAGTTCCGGATGAGAATGGTAAAGTTTTATATACCAGAAAGAATACAGAAAATGGGGCCGTCGTCAAAGGCATAAACATGGAACTAAAGCTTAGGTCTTTGAAGGATTTTTCTTTAACATCAGGTTTTACTTTTCAGTCCAGTATGTATGATGTACCTCAGCAATTTGCCAGGAAAGAATTCTTCCGTACTCCTTCCGATTATGGTTATTTTAATATTGACTGGAATTTTGTTAACAATGCAGGTCTTTCTGCTACAGGAACTTATACAGGCAGGATGCTGGTACCATATTTCGGCCCTTTGACTGATACTGATATCGGAGAATTAAGAAAGTCTGATCCGTTTTTCGATCTGGGAAGTAAAATTCACTACGATATAAAACTTAATGGCGCTTCTTTACAGCTCTTTACCGGAATAAAAAACATATTCAATTCTTTCCAGTCGGATTTTGATTCAGGTATTGACCGTGATCCGGCATATATTTATGGACCGGTATCGCCCCGAACTGTTTATTTCGGTATTAAAATCGGGAATGAACTACCCCGCCTTAAGCGATCCGAATATCAAAACTCAAAACCAAACAGGGAGCGTCGCAGGTGGCGGGGAGGGAGAATGAACCCCTGAGGCACATAATCTATTTGGCACAAAATATTATGATCATCTTTCCACGCTTAAGCCTTTGAATTATTACAATCAGGGCAGAAATGTTTCAGTATCTTTGAAGATACCATTTGAAATAAAGTGATCCATATTTTTTTTAATGCCTCGCGGAGGATAAAAAATAATAAACGGTATTTTGTGATTTAATCTTATTGTAATGAATTCAGGATTTGAACTATTAAAGGAAGAAGTTCTCAAGTGCACAAAATGTGAATTGGCACAGTCACGTCAGCATGTTATTTTTGGAGAAGGAAATGTAAATGGCGGAATATTTATTATTGGTGAAGCCCCCGGCAGGGATGAAGATTTGCAGGGAAGACCGTTTGTGGGTAAATCGGGGCAGTTGCTCGACAAGATACTGGCTGCCTGCGGGTTTACCCGAAGCGAACATGTGTTTATCAGTAATATCGTAAAATGCAGACCTCCTGAAAACAGGGTGCCCACACCGGAGGAAGCAGCCGTTTGTATGCCCTGGCTCTTAAAACAGATTGAACTTATTAATCCGAAAATATTAATATTGCTTGGGGCCACGGCATTAAAATACATGATAGGACAGGATAGAAAGATCACTCATGAACGAGGCAACTGGATAATATGGCATGAACGTCTGGCAATGCCGGTTTATCACCCTGCTGCCCTCTTGCGCGACCCTTCGTTAAAACGCGATACCTGGGAGGACTTTAAAAAAATTGTTATCAAATACCGCGAGCTGGTAAATCCCGATCATTATTCGGCACACATGTGACAAACAACCCGCGCAATATTGCAGCCATTTTTATATTATCCATTTCCTCCGGATATTATAAATGCTGATAAAAAACAACAGGAAACAGGAAACAACAAGAATAGTAAGATCAATGCTAAGGGGGAGAAAACCGTTTTCTGAAATTGCATGGTGCAGGGCATCAACCCCGTATGTGACAGGTAAAACATAGGAGAGTGGCCGGATAATCAGGGGTAGGGCAGAGACCGGAATAAACAGTCCGCAAAGAAAAATCATGGGGAACCTGAAAAAATTAGAATAGGTTTGTGCTTCAAAAACTTCCTTTGCCGATACAGATATGAATAGCCCGAGTAATGTTGAGATTATGGATAAAAGAATTATTCCGATAATCAAAACAGCCCAATTGGCAACAATAGCCTTAAAATACAAAACAGAAAACAAAACAGGCACAATGCTGTTAAAAATTCCAAACAATATTGCTCCTGCAATTTTTGCAGTTATAAGCAATTCAATACTGATTGGGGCTAATAATAACCGTTCGAAGGAACGCGCCTTTCTTTCAAATGTGATAGTTACCGATAGCATCGAAGTCGTACCGAAAAGAATTGACATACCTACAATTCCCGGAAAAACTTCTTCTATGTTGAATGCAGTTTTGGTTCTTAAAAACATCATCAGCATCCATGCAAAAGGGAAAATAATACCCCAACTGATATTAGGGGGTTTCAGATAGTAATTTTTCATGTCTTTCAGCAGGATGTTCCAAAATGCAATGGCACTTTTCATTTTTTCTCTTTCTCCTTTTTCATTAAATCAATTTCAATTCCTGTTGCCTTTACAAAAGCATCTTCAAGGCTGGGTTTTATCAACCTGGCTTCGTAAATAAATAATCCTTCTGCTGACAGGTAGTTTACAACCGGGGCAATATCAATTTTATTGGCACTGACTATTTTAATAGCGCTATCATTTTTAAAAACACATTCGATTCCCGGAAATTTCTCATTAAGCTTTTCCAGTAACCGGGTTTTATCATTATTCACAGGTTCAAAATGGATTTCGATAATATTTGTTTCCCTGCTTGCCTTTATCAACTGTTCGACACTGTCTATTTGAATAATCTCACCCTTGTCAATAAAAGCAACCCTGTTGCACAAGCGTTCGGCTTCTTCAATATAATGTGTTGTCAGGAAGATGGTCGTGCCATTTTCGTTAAGCTCTTTAATAAGGTTTCTAATCTGTCTGACACTTGCCACATCAATGCCGGTGGTGGGTTCGTCAAGAAACAATATTTCAGGTTCATGGATAAGGGCGGCGGCAATAGTCAGCTTGCGCTTCATCCCTTTGGAATAGGCCATGAATTTCTTACCGGCTGCATCTTTCAGCCCGAATAATTCCAATAACCTATGTGCTTTCTCTTCTCTTCCCGGTTTGGATAATCCGTAGAGAGCGCCACAAAAGCAGAGGTTATCAAAACCGTTCATCTCATTATACAAATTGCTCTCATCGGGGACAACACCGATAATTTCCTGTGCCTTTTTTATATTGTCCGTCAAGTCTTTACCCTTGTAAAATATTCTGCCTTCCGAAATTTTTGCCATGCCAATCAGCATGTTGATTGTAGTGGTTTTTCCGGCGCCATTCGGTCCTAAAAAACCAAATATTTCAGCCCTGTTCACATGGAAACTGATACCGTTTACTGCAACAAAGCCGTTGTAGGATTTTTTCAGGCCCTGGACTTCCAAAATCTTATCTGTCATTTTTGTGATTCGTTAAAATTTTTTACAAGCCGTTTATAAATTTTTCAAGTCAGTAACAGTTGATACTCTTTTATAAACTACATCGTCAAAATCTTTAAAATGTGCTGTTCCACATGCTATTTTTAGTTTTTCGCTCTCTCTTAATTCCTCTCCGGCAGATTTTGTCTCGGCAACAAAATATATTTTCTTTTCACCCTTAAAAACAACGGCCCAGTCGGGACGATACCTTCCTATAGGGGTATTAATTTCAAACCGGTAGGGGATTTTAAAATAAAACTCAACCTGTTCGCTGCTTTCGCAGTCCATAGCAAAACGGTTTTCTACGCTGCTGTCGAGAGGAATATAATTATTATAAATAGTTTTGGAACTATCCCTGACTATATGAGTGAAATTATCAATATAAATTTCCAGGTCACTATCATCGAATAATGTCATTTCGTAAACCTTATCGCCGAATTTTTCATATTTTATGCCTTCAATCATCATCCGGTGCAATTCTTCTCTTATTTTCAGAACGGCATTATCCATAAATAACTGCGGGTTAATAAATGCCTCATTGAGCCGGTTTGCTCTCTTCAAAATTTCAAATATGGTATTACGCGTCAGCTCAGTTTTGCTTTGTATATATGAAAGAATATCAGGGATTTCAAATCTGCCCGTGTACCCGTTATCTGCACTGTCGCTCAGAAGCTGACCGCTGACTCCTTCATCTGTTATCAGCACTTTTTCCCTGGTTGATCTTATAAGCGGATTTTTTGTTTCATCAAGCTGAGTTTCATCGCCGGTATCTTTTAGTCTCCCTTTATTATCGCTTGAAAAATAACCGTTGTGTATATCATCTATTGAATTACGGGTTATGTCTCTAAATGCGGGTTTGGAAATCTCATTCGTGTAAATTTCCTCAAACCATCGTGCAAATTTACCTTTGACCGGATTCCCGTCAGTATCATATTCCCTGTAATTTTTCACCCTGTCGATAAAGAAAAGTGAAAGAACCTTTATTCCTTTTGATTTATAGCCCTTTTCTGATAATCTTCCCTGCTTTCTTTAAACCTGTCGGGGTAAATAAAGCTGTCGTTGCCGGTATTGTATGGCGGGTCGCTGATTATACATTTTATTTTACCGTAATATGACTTCTGCAACACTTTCAGAACCTCGAGGTTTTCACCTTCAATGAACACATTTTCAGTGGTATTAAAATTTACTGATTCGTCGGGTACCGGTTTCAGTGTTGCCGTGGTTGTCTGTTGCAATACTTTGAACGCATCGGATTTCCCGGCCCAGTTCAGCACGTAACGCTCATTAAGAAATTCGATATTTTCTTTACCGAGAGTTGCCTGAAGCTTTTCCCAGTCAACTTTTCCTTCAGTAACCGTTTCGGGGAAAAGTTCTTTCAGTTTTTCAAGCTGGTTGTTGATTATATTTAATGATTCTCCTGTCATTTTCGGGATTATGATATTTTACTGTAAATATAAAAGTAAAAATCCACCTTTGGAAAAGAGTGCACGAATTAAACTGCCCTGATCTGAAATAGATATAGAATTGTTAACCGGTACGGACTTATTTGCATGGGGACTCGAAAGCGAAGATTTTCCAAATCGCAGTAAATCAAACCGGATATTACCAAGCGAGAGTTGAGAAAGTCCGTATTTTGATTTTATCTCATCAAATGCTGATTGAATTTCCTTTCTCAGAACAGCCAGCTCCTGTGGGCCTAATTGTTTGATATTTATTTCCACTTACTTCCGGTTGTGCAAAATATCGCGAACTGGTAAACCCGCAACACTATTCAGCACATGTGTAATAATCTTCCTTAAATATCCACAGAAGTGGGTTATCATGTATCAATGACATCATTCTGAAAGCAAAATCCGGCATTTTTTCTGATTTTGACGTATTGCTAATCTTCATTTAACATTTTTAGTGAAAGTAACTATTTAAAGAGCGAAAGATGGAATCGAAAATTTCATTAATTTCAGTCGTTTCAGGCAATACCTCCCTGATCTTTTCAAGGTAACGACGTTCTTTAATAAGATAGAATGTTGGTTCAAAGTTGATGTCATAAATCCATCCTGCCTGGAGTAATTTGATATCGTTAATGTTCTTAACATGTTTCATCTCAACAAACTGCCTGTTCATGAGTGCATTATAAACTTTTTTAGAGATTCCCGGCGTGTCAGGTAATTCAAGTTCGAGGGCGACATTTCGATGTCCGTTTTTTCTGTGATAATAATCGGTGACTACTTTCCAGATGTCCAGTTTATCTGCATCACGGATAAGCCTGGAATAAAAGAGGCATATTTCTGTTTCTTCCAAGGGCACTGAAGGACGGTTATGATATCTTATTGAGCATAAAATCAGATTCTGAATTTCTTTATCTAATATGCCCAATACATTGTATTTTTTTAGAATCTTAATCCCCAGTTCAGCATGATTCTCCGATTTATTGTCAGAAAATGTTTTATATTGGTTATATTGTTCAAACCGGCCAATATCATGAAACAGGGCAATTATTTCAGCCAGATTCAACTCATTATCATTTAATCCGAGCTTTTTTCCAATATTAATAATTTCTTCAGTTACCCTTTCTGTGTGTTCTCTCTTAATATCTATGTTGCGCTGTAATTCATTGTTGTCATATTTAAATGTCATTACATAGCTGGTGAACCATTTTTCCAGGTCATGTACAATTTTTTTATCCATTATAATTTTCATTTTCCTCTTTCGCCTCTGATTCTGCCGCTACCCATTCCTGCTCCTCTTTCTTCGCCCATTACTCTTCCATCTCTTTGTCCCATGCCCATGCCTATTCCTGTTCCATGCCCGCCATCGCAATCGCCTGCTTTGCATCCTGAATGACCGAATCTTTTGGCTACTTTTGAATCAAGTGTATCACCTGCTGATGCAACTAAATATTTTTCCATAATTTTAATCATTTCTATATTGTTAATAAATCATTTATACTACCGTCGGGCATCATATTATCAGGATGATATTCTCCATTTTCTTCCATCTGGTATCTTATACAATTCAGCCATGCTCCTTTACAATATAATTCAATCCAGCTTTTATCCAATTTTCCCTGTTCGTAGAATATTCTCAAAGGACATACCGGGTACCATTTGCACTCTATTTCAGTATCTTTATAAGCGACCGCGGCAATTGGATTAATATTGGCTTTAACCTTATCTCCTGTTTTAACTTTTAACGCAGTATTGTCCGGAAGAAATATATCAACCCGTGAACCGAACAAAATAAAACCCAGCTCTTCGCCCTGTTCAACATAATCATTTTCTTTTATATTGCAAATAATACGTCTTGCCACAAACCCGGCAATCTGCCGTACCATAAGTTTTAAGCCGTCATTAGTCTCAATTACTATAGATGTGTGTTCATTTTTAAAACTTGATTTTGGGTGCCATGCCACAAGATATTTTCCCGGGTGATGCTTATAATATATGATCTTACCACTTACAGGTATAATATTTTGATGAATATTGAACATCGACATGAAGATGGATACTTTTGTGCAGGAAGTATTCAGATATTCATCTTCGAACAGTTCCTCAACATCTACAACAGTGCCATCGGCGGAAGCATAAACAAGATTATTGTTTTTGGCAATTATTCTCTCCGGCACTCTGAAAAAAAGTACTGTGCTTATAAATGCAAAAACAGAAACCGTTGGTATAATAAGGTAAGCCTTACCCTGGAATGCTATGAATATTATAAATATATTTATGATAATCAGAATTATACCCAGGCGGAATAAAAGCGGGTATGAATTTTTATAAATGTACATTGTTGCAAGAGTATGGTTTTTAGATTACGGAATTCGTAGTTGTAATTAGAAACCATGTAAATTTAAATGAACTATTGTTCATATAAAAATTATTTAGATTAAATTTGAATAAAAATTTAATATGAAAATTTCAGTGCTTGCAGATAATCATCCTGGTTCACATACTCCTGCAGAACATGGGTTATCGTATCTTATTGAATACGATGGGAAACGATTACTTTTTGATACGGGGCAAAGCGATATGTTCCTGAAAAATGCAGAGGTAATGAACATCAGTATGAAAGATATTGATATGGTAATTCTGAGTCATGGCCATTTTGATCATGGTGATGGATTATGGAACCTCTCCGGTGGCAGATTGCTTTGTCACCCGGGTTGCTTTGTGAAACGATACAGAAAAGTGGACAATTCTTATATTGGGTTGAAAAATTCAAAAGACGAACTTGCCGGAAGATTCGAACTTGTTACTGCATCTAAACCTTATAACATTTATGAGCAGATATTTTTTCTGGGAGAGATTCCCCGGGTAACCGATTTTGAATCACTTACCACCTCTTTTGTTTTCGAAGATGGGACACATGATTTTGTAATGGACGATAGTGCCATGGCTATTATAATGGCTGAGGGTTTGTTTGTTGTGACTGGTTGTGGGCATGCTGGAATTGTTAATACCCTTGAACATGCAAAGAAAGTAACCGGTATAAATAATCTTTATGGCATAATGGGAGGGTTTCACCTGAAGGAGAATAACAATCAGACAAAGGAGACAATCAGGTACATTAAAGATAATAAACTGAAACATGTTTTGCCTTCACATTGCACTGATCTTCCAGCTTTGTCGGCTTTTTATGAAAACTTTGGTAATGCCCTGGTAAAAACGGGAAACATATATAATTTTTAATCTGTTGTTAATATGATTTTAACACTTAAAGTATCGGCTAATAACTTAAATACAATGATCGAAAGAGGATTTACGGGTTGTCCATTATTCGATAATTGTAAAAACTGACTGAAAACGGTGCAACAAATAATAACTATGATAAACATTTAATTATGCCACAAATGAATGGAACCGGGCCTGAAGGCAAAGGACCTGATACAGGCAGAGGACTTGGTAAGTGCAAAAAAGTACCTCGGGAAGAATTATTGCAGAAACTTGGCAAAGGAATGGGCAAACGCCGAAAATCAGGAGGTGGAGAAGGAAGAGGGAAACGTTTAAAATATAATACTTAAATAATGATATCAATTAATAAATTGCCAGAAGGGAAAAAAGGAATAATTATGACTATTAACGGAGGAGCTGGATTAGTTAAAAAACTTGATGCTTTGGGGATACGGACAGGAAAAGAAATTATCAAAGTCAACAGTCAATGGATGAAGGGGCCCGTGATAATACGCTCAGGTAATACGGAACTTGCTATAGGATATGGTATGGCCAATAAAATAATGGTGGAGATAAAATAAACCGGGATCCTGATGAAAATTTTGCTGACAGGAAATCCTAATGTAGGCAAGAGTGTTATTTTTAACCGCCTTACGGGTGTAGATGTGATTTCATCGAATTACCCCGGTACTACCATAGATTTCACGAAGGGGTTTGTGTCACTGGCCGGTGAACGGGCTGAAATAATTGATGTGCCGGGTATTTATACTCTGGATCCTACATGCAAAGCCGAAGAGGTGGCAACAGAAATGCTTAAAGAAGGTGATATTATTATACAGATAATAGATTCAACAAACCTTGAGCGTAACCTGAATCTGACGCTTCAACTGATCCAGATGAAAAAGCCGATGCTGATTGCTCTTAATCTTTTTGATGAAACAGAGCATATTGGTATTTCAATTGATGTGAAAAAACTTGAACAAATTATCGGCATCTCGTGCATCCCTACATGTGCATTAACAGGGGAAGGGATTAAGGAACTTGTTGAAAAAATTAAGGAAGCCCACCCTTCTGATTTTGTTTTTAATAAAGAAGAGAGGTGGAACGAAATTGGTAAAATTATTGAACAGGTGCAGGATGTGATACATAAACACCATACTTTTTCCGAAAAGTTGCGCGACGCTTCAGTAAAACCCATAACAGGTATCCCTATTCTGATATTGGTTTTGCTGTCGGTGTTCATGGCAATACGTTTCCTGGGAGAAAATCTGATAAACTACGTATTTCACCCTTTATTTGAAAATGTCTGGTCCCCCCTGATGCTTAAACTCTCAGCACTTTTGAGCAATCATGTGGTTTTGCATGATTTGCTTATTGGCAGGCTCGTAAACGGAGCTGTGGACTATGGAAAGTCATTCGGTCTTTTAACCACCGGATTATTTGTACCGATTGGAGCCGTCTTGCCGTATGTATTTGCATTTTATGCAGTTCTTGCGTTTTTGGAAGATTCAGGTTATCTGCCCCGTGTGGCGGTAATGGTAGATACCATAATGCATAAATTGGGTCTTCATGGTCTTGCTATTATACCCATGCTTCTGGGGTTTGGATGTAATGTTCCGGGAGCCATGGCAACGCGGATACTGGAAACAAGGAAGGAAAAATTTATTGCAGCAACATTAATGTCAATTGCAGTACCCTGCATGGCTCTACAAGCTATGTTATTCGGTCTGTTGGGTCCCTATGGCATAAAAGGATTAGGTATGGTTTTTGGAACACTGTTAGTGGTGTGGTTCATATTAGGCTTAATTCTCAGAAAAATAATAAGGGGCACCTCACCAGAAATATTTATTGAAATTCCACCATACAGAATACCTTATCTGAGTGGGGTAGCAAAAAAAGTCTGGATGAGATTAAAGTGGTTTATCAAAGAAGCACTGCCTTTTGTGTTGGTTGGTGTTTTAATTGCCAATCTCCTTTATACATTTGGTGTTATCCAGTTTATCGGGAAAATAGCAGCCCCTGTTTTTAATCATTTTTTAGGTTTGCCTCAGGAGGCAGTGGGGGCATTGATAATTGGATTCCTGCGAAAAGACCTTGCCGTGGGAATGCTTATTCCTCTAAACATGACTCTAAAGCAGCTTATTGTTTCATCTGTTGTTTTATCTATGTACTTCCCGTGTGTAGCTACATTTGCAGTACTTTTAAAAGAACTGGGCCTAATTGATTTATTGAAGTCAACAGTGATAATGCTTTTATCAGCTCTGATAACCGGTGGGCTATTAAATTTGATTTTATCTGTAACGCTCACTTAATAAGAGTTCTTTTACAATTTGGGATATGAAATTCAAAAATATTTTAAATAAAGTGAACATATGTTCATATTAATTTGTATCTTTGTATTATATATTACTGTATACTCAGGCACATTAATCTGGTTAAACAGTTAATATTAAGTAAATTAAGTATTAAACTTAAAAAATTAAGTATTATGCCAAGAGGAGATCGTACCGGACCAATGGGACAAGGTTTCAGAACCGGAAGAGCATTAGGATATTGTGAGGGATTTGATTCCCCGGGATTTACAAAAGGAGTTGGAGGTGGAATGGGCAGGGGATTTGGCTATGGAAGAGGTATGGGTATGGGCAGAGGCAGGGGGTTCGGCTGGGGCCGGAACTTTGGCGGAGCTTATACTGGATCCTTTAAGGGCTATCCCTGGATGCCTTCGATGAGTAAAGAAGATGAAGTTAAACTGCTTAAATCTCAGGCAGATGCACTCAGCCGCTCGCAGGAAGATATTGAAAAACGACTCGGAGAATTAGAAAAAGGAGAGTAGGTTCAGTATTTTGAGCTGAAAAGTTGTGGACTTCATCAATACCGTAGCGCATTATTGCCGAATCCATTATTTGTCCTACATCATATACATATAATTAAAGATTAACCTGGAACCCGTATAATGCAACAAAATGTCCTGATTTATAATACCCGTTTATCATATAGGTTACGGCTTCTTTAATTACCGATACCTGTGTCTACCAGGATCGTGTCGGCACTAAAGCGATGCAGGAGATTTCTGTTTTTTTAATGCCCTCTTCACGATGACGTTTACCATCGGATACTAAAATGGTTATTACTGTAATTCCGGGATGCGATAAAAGAATACTTATTGATTGCAGATCACTGTCATTAGAGTCAGTGCCAACGGATGATCATCCATTTATTTCCTTAGATTCAGGTCACATTTAATATCAGTTGGCATTATTCCGGCTTGGGAATGATGTCTTCTGACATTTTTCATAATGCTTCTGCCTGATTCCGATGAATTGAACTTTGACAATGAAAAAGTTGAAATATCTCAACCTTTTATATTCATGTTAGCAAACTCGAATGCTTTGTTCGATATACTAATCATGCTAACTTTGCATAAATTAAATAATCATGGGAAAAGAAATTGTAAATACAAAATGGCTCGGTGAAATGGCTTTTGAAGGTGATATCGGCGGCCATAAAATAGTTATCGATGCAGATCCAATGGTAGGGGGGCAGGACAAAGGTCCCCGTCCGAAACCTTTTATGCTGCTGGCTCTGGGGGGCTGTACTGCAATGGATGTAATTTCAATCCTTAAAAAAATGAGGGTACAGGTTGATAGTTTTAATGTTAAAGTAGAGGGAGATCTTACGGATGAGCATCCGAAACAGTTTTATAAAATGCATGTTATATACGAATTCACGGGTAAAAACTTACCGATGGATAAGCTTAAGACTGCTATTGAACTGTCAGAGGAAAGATATTGCGGGGTAAGTGCCACATATAAAAAAGCTCTGGGAATTACATCGGAGATAAAAGTGACAGAATCTTAATTTACACTATGAATAAAAAGTTATATCCCGAATCTGGTGTTGAACTTACTCCTTTCACTGCCAGGAATTACGACAAGGTGATGAACATCGGATCTGTCGGTATGTACAGGAGTTTTATAAAAAGAGTGATAAATGATATGGAGATTCAACCGGGAGATCAAATTCTCGATTTAGGTTGCGGAACAGGACGTAATGCAGGTCTGATGTTATCTTCCCTGGGGGAAGACGGACGCATTACCGGTCTGGATATTTCAGAGGACATGGAAAAGCAATTCAGGCAAAGGTTTAAGAATGACAACCGGGTTAAATTTATCAACCAGCGTATCGATCAGCCACTGAACCTGCAAAAAACTTATGATAAGGTTTTTATCAGTTTTGTTATTCATGGTTTTCCTCATGAAGTAAGGGACGCTGTCATAAAAAATGCATTTGATCATTTGAAACCGGGGGGGGCATTCTATATACTTGATTATGCAGAATTTGATATGTATAAGATGCCCTGGTTACACCGGGCTATCTTTAAAAAAGTTGAGTGTATTTATGCTTTTGATTATATAAAACGCGACTGGAAAGAAATTCTTAAAGGTTATGGCTTTGGAGATTTCAGTGAACATCTCCATCTTAAGAAATATGTCAGGTTACTGAAATCTGTAAAGCAATAACGGATTCAAAAGGTTAGAAGGCTTTATTCTTCTTTGCTTTGGCCCTGAATGTTGGTCAATTTTTTTTCGCTTCAATGCCAAAGGCAAACCCTGCTTTAACCCGTTCAATTAATTCAGGTATTATATCTGCATATTCACCAACAATACCAAAATCGGCATTATGAAAAATATTTGCCCTGGCGTTATGGTCAATTGCTATCACTTTCCCCGATTCTTTCATGCCGGCCAGGTGCTGAAGCGCGCCTGAGATGCCGACAGCAATATATATTCTGGGACGTACCGTTTTACCTGTCTGTCCAATTTGTCTGGCATATTCTGCAACGCCTTCGTCAACAACTGTACGGCTGCATGCCCATTCAGCATTTATCCCCTTATCTTTTAGAGCTTCAGCAAGTGCTTTTATCAACCCTAAATTATCTCCTGTGGCACCTCTTCCTCCTGAGACTATAATATCAGCATCGAAGAGATTTTGAAGTCCGCCTTCTCCTCTTACCGTTTCCACAATCTCAACAACAAAATCTTTTTCATTTAGAACAGGTTTGAAAGTTGAAATAATACCCTGTCTTCCTTCTATGCGTTCAGGAACTTCGAATGTTCCTGCCCGTGCTGTCGAAACCTGGGGACATACAAAGCCAAGGATTGTGGCAAGTTTGCTTTCTCCGTAAGTGGGCCTGCGCGATTCGAGTATAGGTCTGTAAATGACCTGTTCTTTCTTGTTTATGTACTCTCCAATCTCGAGCCCGGTGCAGTCGGCTGTTACTCCGCTTTCGGTTTTCATCGCGATCCTGGGAGCCAGTTCCCTCCCTGATGTTGTTGCTGCAAAAAGAGCAATCTCAGGCTTCCTTTCCCTGATGAATTGTGCAAAAATCGAGGAGAAGGGCAGAACAAGATATTCTTCAAGCTTATTGTTTTCGACAATAACTACTTCATCTGAACCATGCTCAATAAGGGTCTGAGCCAATGGTCCAACATTTTTTCCTATAATCATTGTCATTACCCGGGTGTTGTCACCTAACTCCGTTGCAAGGTTTCTCGCCGGGGTCAGAAGTTCAAGGGATGGCCTTGTAATTTTACCGTTGGCTACCTCGGCCCAGGTAACAATGCCTCTTGCACCGTTTCTGAAGTCTTTCTCGGGGTAATCAGGGCGTTCGATTTCCTTCCTGGCAACTTTCTCTTTCTTCTCCAGGACATTCCCGCCTTTTTTAAAGTTTTCGATCAGACTATCAACCAGCTTAACTTCATTATGACCTTCTGCCAATGCGACAGGTGGTCGTTCGCTAACAATGTTGACCACTTTCGAAACAATGGTAGGTGAGCCATTAATACCGATTTTCTCCGTTCCCAAACCAATCTGGTCGACTCCGAAAGTTGTAATGTTTATATTGCGGGCCTTAATCGCACCACTCAGCGAAGGCTTTCGAGGAGGGATTCCGGTAGGGGTAAGGGAGATTACGCAGGGCAGGGGTAATCTCATCATCTGATATCCACCCTCTATAATCCTTTTTACCAGAACGTTTCCACGTCCATCGTCTTTTATGCTCTCTATAAAAGTGGCCTGTGGAATGCCCATGTTTTCTGCCACCTGCGATGGCACATGTGCCGTATCGCCATCACTGGTCTGGCGTCCTGCAAGAATAATAAATGGTTCTTTGGAATCTTTTGTGAAGCCCAGGTGCCTGATCAATGTTGATAGAGCCAGGCCGGTAGCAAAAGTATCGCTTCCTCCAAGTTTACGGTCAGATAAAAGGTATGCTTCGTCATAACCCATGGAAATAGCAGTTCTGAGAGAGTTTTCAAACGAACCGGGTCCCATTGAGCAAACAATTAACCTTGCATCAGGATGTTGTTTTTTGAGTTGCAGTCCGGCTTCCAAACCAAACTGGCAATCAATATTAATTATTGATTTTGCTTTTGTCCGCTCCATCAAACCATCTTCTCCCATTCTCATTTCACCTGGCAGCGGGACTTGTTTTATCAGACTTAATATTGTTAGAGCCATTGCTATATTATCTTACAATTGTTTACATATTTTGAAAATCCGGCCCGTTTCCGCCATTGGGCACTAACCATGTAATTCCTTCTTCTGGAGATTTAATGTCACAGGTTTTGCAGTGCATGCAGTTTTCTGCATGGATTCTGAGCTCCTTCTCTCCGGTTTTGCTAACATGAAGTTCATATACCTCCGACGAACAAAAGAATTGCTCGGGAGCCCCATATTCTTCAATGTTAATTGCATTAAACTTATCCGGGTCGTTAATCTGAAGATGAACAACCTGTTGCTCATCGTGGTATACTCCCGAATAGAAAACATCAGTAGCTTTATCGAATGTCAGCACTTTGTCAAACTCCAGTTGACCTTTGAAACGATCCTTAAAAGGTTTCTTTTTAAATTCGCTTATTTTTTGTGTGGTCTGATAGTCGGGATGAGATCTCAACCTGCCGAAGAAACCTGCTCCACCAGTTATTAATTGCGTCGCGAAATGTAAAGCGCCGATTATTTCCCCCTTGGCAAATCCCTGTCTGAAATTACGAACAGGATAAAGTTCTTTGTGAATTATACTGGCATTTAAAAGTGTTTCGTATTGTTGAAGGGTTCTTTCCGAAGTATCCTTGTTTTCCAGAGCATTGGCTGTGGTTTCTGCGGCCAGCATACCGGATTTAATAGCCAGGTGGACTCCTTTTAAAGCTGGCATGGCAACCAGGCCTGCACTGTCGCCGACTATCAGAGCGTTGTCGACATACAATTTTGGAATGGCATAGTATCCACCTTCAGGAAGTGTTTTAGCCCCATATTCCAGAAGTTTGCCTCCTTTTAAAATACTGGAAACAAAGGGGGTGGTTTTCCATACCTGGAATGCATCGTGTGTATCGAAAGAAGGATCTTTATAGTCGAGTCCGACAACAAGCCCGACGGCTACTTTATTATCTTTTAACCCGTAAATGAAGCCTCCTCCGAATTCATCAATATTGAGCGGATAACCCATCGTATGGTAAATCTGACCGGCCTCAATGTTGCCCTCGGGAACTGTCCATAATTCCTTGCAGCCTAATGAATAAACCTGTTCGTTTCTGCCTAGTGTTAAATTGAATTTTTTAATCAGGGTTTTGGTAAGACTGCCTCTTGTCCCTTCTGCAAAAATTGTAATTTTAGCCTCTATACTCGTACCTGCCTGGAAATTCTCCAGCTGATGTCCATGATGATCCAGACCAGTATCTTTTGTTTTGGCACCAATCACTTTTCCATCTTTGTATAATATCTCATCAACAGCAAAACCGGGATATATCTCTACCCCCCTTTCCTGGGCTTTGACAGCTAAATACCTGCATATCTGCCCTAATGAAGCTGTATAGTTACCTTTGTTCCTCATATAGGGAATATTAAATGGAAGGGCTATAGCACCTTTTTTCCCCAGCATTATAGTTTTGTCTTTAGTTACTTTTGAAGTGAGAGGGATTTCAGAGATATCAGCTTCCGGAAGTAATTCCCTGAAGACTGAAGGTTTTATAACCGCACCTGATATTATATGACTCCCTATGGAACGACCTTTTTCTATCAGTAATATTCTTCCTTTCAGTCCCCTTTGCTTAAATATGTCAGCCAGGTGGATTGATGCTGCCAGACCGGAGGGACCTCCTCCGATTATTAATATATCCGTTGATATGGTATCATTATTATTCATTATGTTACCTCCGGGTTTGTTTGTTTTTACAGGGAATTGTATTTTATTGAATATTAAGTATTTCTTTAAAAGACTTGTGAATTGCAGATGCAAAATTATTATAATAATATTTACGTTATTATTCTCATATGTTAAAATTGGTTTAAAATATTCCTCAGGCTTTAATAAAATCGGGTGAAAGGCATGGTAATGCCATCCTGGAAACAGGCAATATTTTTATGATAGAAAAATAAGGTACCCGACAATATTCAGTTAATAATTTTATTCCAGATCTCTTGAATATCCTTACTGATCTTTAAATCGGGCTTATATTCATTAATGCTTTTGCCATGAACCATTGCCTCTACAATTTTAGTATCAAAAGGCAGCTTCCCTGCTACAACGATATTTCTTTCTTTACACCACTCCTCAATCTGATACATTATGGAAGTGTTAAGATCAAACTTATTAATTATTACATAAGTTGGCAGGCTGAATTTTTGAACAATCCCGACCGTTCTTTCCATATCGTGTAATCCTGAAATAGTTGGTTCAGTTACGATTACAACCTTATCTACTCCGGTAATGGTCGAAATTACGGGACAGCCAATGCCAGGGGGGCCATCGAGTATGATGGTTTCCAACCCGCTTTCTTCGGATAATATTTTTGCCTTGTCGCGCACCATATTTACAAGCTTGCCTGAATTTTCCTCACCCGGAGCGAGACGTCCATAAACCATTTTCCCATTACGGAAAGTACCTGAATACATCCGGCTTTTATCTTTTGAGATCATGTTGATTGCATTCTCCGGACATATACGAGAGCAAAGAATACATCCGTCACATGATATTTCAGATATCACAATCTTGCCAGCTTTAAGAGAAATTGCATCAAACCTGCAATAATCCACACATATTCCGCAACTATTACAAACATTATAATCTATAACTGCTTTCTTTCCCGCAATGTAAGTCTCTTCTTCTTCGTTTGAAGGATTAAAAAGAAGATATAGGTTTGCTGCGTCCACATCACAGTCGGCAAGTACAACTTTGCCGTTCAGTGTAGCAAATGCTGCGCTTATACTTGATTTTCCGGTTCCTCCTTTACCGCTGATTATTGCTATTTCCATGGTTTGCCATAATGTTTTCAGTTACTGTCAGAAGCTGTTGAGCAAGAAAGATATCGTATTCAGATACAATAAGGCCATTGGAACATAATACTGCAGTCTCTTTTTTAAATGGTATTTCAAGAAGCAGTGAAATATCTTCCTGCAGAAGATACTTTTGAACATTCGTATCGCCCAATCCGGACCGGTTAATAATTACACCAAAAGGTTTTTCAATAGTCCTGAGTGTCTCAACACTCTGTTTGAGGTCACTCAGTCCGAAGGGTGTAGGTTCTGTGACCAGTATAACATAATCAGCTGCTGCTACCGTTTGCACGAACGGGCATGAAGTGCCTGGCGGGGAATCGAGTATTATAATATCTGATTGAATATCAGTAGATTTTATTGCAGCTTTTATTACACTTACAGGCGACATAACTCCAATATTTATTCGGGCTTCATGAATCCTGTTAAAGTTGTTCAGCGAAAAAGTGGTTACCTGGCCCAGTGAAACCGGCTTTTCTGTTATTGCTCCGAATTTACAGGCAACACTGCATGCCCCACAAGCATGGCATAGATCTTCGATGACATTAATTATTTTCATCGGAGGCAATATAAAAATTGCATTGTAGTTACAGTATTCATGGCATTTGCCGCAAAAAGTGCATATGTCGGTATTAATTACCGGTACTTGCTGAGTGACTTCAAATTTTGCAGTTTCTTCAGCATTGAAGAATGCAGCGGCATTTGGAGCTTCAGCATCACAATCAACAAGTTCTGCCCTGTAATTGGTTTGAAAGACTGTATAGAAAATATTGGTTGAAATAAAGGTCTTCCCAGTTCCTCCTTTTCCGCTGGCTATTGCAATTTTAATCATATCTGAGACGGGTTGATTCATCTGCAAGAGTTGGTTTAACCGACTCCTGAAGAAATTTATTATTCCATGTGTCCAGGTTATGATGCGTGATATAATATTTTTGAGGAATTGGATGTGTTCCGATAATTACCTTCATCCCATATTTTTCCGGGATGAACTTTTTAAAATGTTCCATGTATGGGCAGGGTGGATAGCCAACGATGAATCCTGTCGCAAAATGAATATGTGTAACCCCATTTTTCTTCATCTCTTCAGGTGCATATTCTATATTTCCGCCAGGGCAGCCTCCACAGGTTGTAAAAGCAGCAATCTCCAGTTCCATGTTTTCATATATTGAAAATGCGCCTTCTCTTTTAGCAGCGGCCCTGAAACACTTTCCTCCGGTGCAGGTTCGGTATCTATCGCAGATTATTATGCCGATTTTGATTTTTTCCATCTTTATTTATCTTAACTTTTTAATCCTGTTTAATTTTCCAGTTAATAATTTTCTTCTTATGATACTTAATTTATCAATAAAGAGAATGCCCGATAAATGATCGAACTCATGCTGAAATATCCTGGCTTTTAGTCCATCCATTTCTTCTTCAATAGTATTGAATGATAAATCCTGATACTTTACCAGGATTTTGCCTGGTCTGTATATATCTTCATATATCCCCGGGAAACTAAGGCAACCTTCCCTAAAGATTTCTGGCTCGCTGCTTCTGTCTATTATCTGAGGATTAAGAAAGATCCCCTCAAATTTTTCAATTGTTATATCATCTGCTACAACAGGAGTGGTATCAATAACAAATGCTCTTTTTAAAAAACTTATCTGAGGGGCTGCCAGTCCAATACCTTCTGCTTTTTTAAGAGTATCAAAAAGCATTTCATTTAATTCCTGTATATTATCATCCCATGTAACTTCAGCTGAAGGTTTCCTGAGTATCGAGGACCCGTAAAGGATAATAGGTGTGACCATGATATTAAGTATTGATATGATATTCCCTTAAATAATATGTATGCCCCAAGTATTTTACTGACCTTATAAGTCGTTGTCTGATAAGAGAGTTAATTATCTGAAGATCAGCATTGTTATTGTGTAGCAGGTTAAGCATTGAATCTTCTCTCAAAGGATGAACTGCAGTAATGTTGAGTATATCCTCATATATATTACCAGTTAAATCAGTTACAATCCCTTCAAAACCAGTCAGCAATTCTGAATTGATACCCAGATTATTAAAAATCTGCCATGCATGATTCAGTATTTTTACATCCGGCGGATTAACCGATTTCTCAGCCGGAGGCCTTGTAGGAATTGCAATGTATGCCTTCCAGGGATTAATCCGTTTTATCATTTCCGACAGGGTTGTCAGATTCTTTAGTTTATCATTCAATCCATCAACGAGCATGGTTTCTGTGCATAATGTACCTTTATACTCACTGGCAAATATCTGTATATTCTCAATTATTTCCTTAAACTCTAGTCCGGGGAAGGGACGGTTAATTCGCTGCCATGTATCATTGTCCCCGGCATCCATTTTAAGAGATACCCAATCTACAAGCTGAAGGTCATCTCTGACAGATTTATGAAAGATCATTGAAGCATTAGTTATGATTGCTATCGGGATGTTTAATTTTTTTAATAATTCAATAGAAGTTGACAGGTTTATATCAAGAGTAGGTTCTCCATTTGAAACAAATGTCAGAAAATCGGGATGATTCTCAGGCTTCAGTTTTTTAAGATGTTTCTCGACATTTCTGAAAATTACTTCAGGTCTAAAAAATACCTGTCTTTCAGCACTTTTTTTAGTAGTCTTTCCAACCTGGCAATAGACACAATTATAAGAACAGATTTTTGGGGTCACAATATTGTTTATTCCCAGGCTTCTTCCTAATCTTCTTGATGGCACAGGTCCGAAACTTATCATGCTTAAATTTATATTTGAATCTTTTGAATTACTCTTTAACCGGAAGTATTGTAAACAACTAAATCGTCTTTATTAACTTTGAGTAGTTCAGCAATTACATTGCATTTAACCATTAAAAGAAAATATATCCTTTTATCGTTTAATGGAAGCAACCCTTCAAGATTGCCCTGTCCTTTTGATATTATAAGGTCGGCGTTACTGAAGTATTCCTGGAATAATTTTCCTGACTTATGAACAATTGTGGAAGGGGCGTCATACTCACTTGAGATTACTCTGGTTATCTTGTTCATCCCTGTATATTCGGCATCTTCCATGGTGGCATCGTTGATAACAGGTCCTCCTCTGACCACATAAGTAAGATTCGGGTGTTTTATTTTTTCAATAAAAAGTTTATCGAATACTATTTCGCCGGCATTATCTCCAAGATATAAAACAGACCTGGCTTTTTCCAGTTCTTTCTTAAGTTGCCTTGAATTATCAATTGCAAAACCTGAATTCAGAGCTTTTTCAATAGTTACCAGAATGTTAAAATTATCATTCGCCGCAAAATCTATAATATTTCCTGCAATTGCTATTCTCAGGGCAGTTCGGAAAGGGTCATCAGATTGATTAACAAGCTTTTCAGACTCAGAAATTAAATTCAATGCCTGATCGTTGTTCACTCTTTTCTCTTCTTTGTACGGGTCGGGATTATTCGTATAGCTTCTTAATATGATATGAAGCTCGCGCGAGAATTCGGGTGAATAAAGCTCATCCCATTTAGTATGATACAAAGTAATCATATCCCTGGTGAAAGAATTTTTTGCTTCGTTGGTAATATTCTCTTTAGCAAGTAACCTTTCAAAAGCCTTAGTAAAGCAGAAGAAGCATCGGTGATCTGATATCATGATACTCTCTGATTAATGATCGCAATAATTTGCACCGGCAACAAGACTGCCATTTATAAGATCATTTGCCAGATCCGTATAATTCTTAATCTGTGCACCAACAAATACATTTATTTTTTGATTGTTAAAGAGATTTATGGCACGTTGTCCCATACCACCTGCAATAACATCCGTCACTCCTTTTTCTGCCAGCCAGGCAGGCAGCAATCCGGGTTCATGGGGCGGGGGTGTGACTAATGTCTCGCCTGATATCGAGTTATTTTCAGCATCTACAATTGCGAATTGCTGACAATGACCAAAATGTGAGCATAATATCCCATTCTCCAATGGGATGGCAATACGTTTTTTCATAATGATTTTTCTATTAATGAATAAAATTAATTTGTTATTGTAGAGCGAGGTCTGAGACCTCGCTCTACTTCATATCGCTTTTTAAGCGTTTTCCCTCTCCTTTTCCTCCACCGGTTTTCCGTCGCTTTCCCTGACCTTTTCCTAATCTGGTAAGCAACTCATCAGGAGAATGCTTCGTGCATTTTCCAAGTCCGCGACCGGTTTTCGGACCTTTCCCTTCCGGGCCTGTTCCATTAATTTGTGGCATCTTTTATCTATTTTTTGTTTAACATTTCAATGATCTCATTTATGGTTTTTTCAGGTTCTTTCAGCACAATCATCTGTATTTTTAGTCTGTCAAGCAACGATTTTATCTTAATGCCAAATTCGCCTGATATTATTTTCCTGACATCACGCGAAGCAACAAGTTGCACTGCTGCAGGACCTGCTCCTTCCTGGGCATCTTTGCTGTGGTTTGGAATGAATTCCATTCCAGTTGTTTCCGTATCATAAATGACAAAATATGCACAGCGTCCAAAACGCTGGTCCAGTTTACTCTCAAGAGTGTTTCCGGTACTTGTTATTGCTGTTTTCATATTAGATGTTTTTAGTGTGAAGACTTCCTTTCCTTATAAGATGCTGATGACATTCAGGGCATATTTCGTTTCTGCATGGAATTCTGAATCCATGAGGTTTTTCAAATCCGCATACAGGACAGACACAAATATCGTGGCACCTTGAAAAAGATTCTTCATCTTCATATATAAATTCCTCGCAAATTATAATATCCTTACTGTTACAGAGAGGACATTCTTTATTATCATCTTGTTTTTCAGGATTATTAAAAAAGCAGCCGCAGGTTTTACAAGAAAACCATTCGCTGTCGAAATAAATTTTCCCTCCCTCAATAATCAGTTGCTTCCCAAGAACTATCGCTTCAGCCATTTTTTCTCTGGCTTTTGCATAGATCCTGGTAAGAGTAGGCCTCGAAACATTCATTATTTCAGAAGCATGGAGGTGATTCAGCTTTTCATAATCACAAAGCCGTATTGCTTCGTATTCTTCATATTGAAGAAAAACAACCTCCGGATCTTTGTCAGTGTCTTTTGCCCCATATGGTTTAAATCCCGATACTAACGGGGGATTGCTTATTTTTCTGAGTTTTATGGGTCGTGGTGACATATATTATGAGCAATAGTTCACTACAAAGATAATGAACATATGTTTATAATGCAAGTTTTTTTGGAATTTATTTGTAACGCAGAGCCAGGTCTCATTTGTTGAGGGGCTCAGCCCCTATTACATCAAACATCCATATTGAACCATGAATTGTAGAGCCATGTCTCAGACTTGGCTCTACAATGATGAAATTCGTTGGTGTGACGGTCGTATACATAATCTTTCCCCCATTCTGCAGCATTAACGACAGTCTGTTCCACAGCATTTATGATATAGTACAATTCGTCGTTTGTCATTGTTGGATGAAGAGACAATCTGACCCATCCAGGTTTAAGGGAGAGATCACCGGCATCAATCTTATCAGTGATTTCCGTTGACATGCTTAGATCGACATCCAGTAGAAAATGGCCATAAGTCCCCGCACAGGAACAACCGCCTCTGACCTGTATCCCAAACATATCGTTAAGTAAGATAGTAAAAAGATTGTGGTGCACATTATCTAAATAGAAGGAGAATACTCCAAGCCTTTCCCTGATGTTCTGTGCCAGTATATGAAGTCCTTTTATTTTTGATAATTCGCTGAAAGTTATGTTAATAAGCTCTCTCTCACGTTCTTTTATCTTCGAGACACCCATTTCCTCTTTTAATTTTATTACCAGGGCTGCCTTGATTCCCTGAAGAAAGCCCGGTGTGCCTCCATCTTCTTTAACTTCAATGTCAGTAATATAACTGAATCCTCCCCACCTGTTTGTCCATTTTAATGTTCCACCGCCAGGTGTATCAGGGGTCTTGTTCTTGTATAAATCTTTGTTAAAAACAAGTACTCCTGCACTCCCCGGACCACCCAGGAACTTGTGGGGTGAAAAGAAGATTGCATCCAGTTGATGACTCTTGTCAGCAGGATGCATATCTATGTCGACATATGGTGCAGATGCTGCAAAATCAACAAAGCAATATCCGTTATGTTCGTGCATTATTTTAGCAAGCTCATGGTAAGGAGGGTAATATCCCGTAACATTTGAGCAGGCTGAAAATGATCCGATAAGCAGTGGCCGGTTTTTGTACTTAGCTATCTCCTTTCTAAGTGTTTCGGGATTAACTTTAAGATCAGGAGAAGGCTCCAGTACCACAATTTCCGCAAGAGTCTCAAACCATGAAGTATGGTTTGAATGATGTTCGGTATGTGTAATAAAAACTACGGGACGGTTGTCGTTCGGGACATCATTGCATCTTCTGTAATCTCCATTTGAATAGGCACAGTAGTGAATTGCCTGTTCAGGTACCTTCAGACCCAGCATTCTCTGCAACTTGACAATTGCCGAAGTCATCCCCGATCCTGTGAAAATGATTACATCATCTTCATTTGCATTAACGTGATGCTTCACAATTTTCTGGGCAAGATGGTATGCCTCGGTCATCGCCTTTCCAGTACCTGTAGATTCTGAATGGGTATTTCCAACCATAGGACCTATATCATCAGAAATCCTCTTCTCAATTTTGGAATAGAGCCTTCCGCTGGCAACCCAGTCGGCATATACCAGGGGTTTCTTTCCGAATGGTGTTTCAATTTCCTTGTCTAT
>Ga0315542_1000050_pt1 | contig 55622 bp, 40 predicted proteins | sample SalMarSW160120MG_FD_202541 | JGI IMG/M metagenome (GOLD analysis project Ga0315542, IMG submission 202541) | Salt marsh sediment microbial communities from the Plum Island Ecosystem LTER, Massachusetts, United States - Salt Marsh Sediment SW1601-20 ...
GTGAGAAGATCTCGTCGTCGGCGAGGCTCTCGCCTGCGGCGGCCTTGTCGGCCAGCTCCGCTGTTCCCGTCCTGGAGAGGGGCGGCTCCCCGCCGATGGCGTCAGCCCGCTCCAGGATTCCTGGCAACAATTCACTGAACATCGTAGCTCCTATGAGGAGAGATGATAGCAAAGCCTCCCGCGCGGTCAAAGGTCTTGCGGTGGCGTGACGCTCCTCTGGCGGGCGCGTTGCCTCGGACTGATGACGAGCACACGGCAGGCTGCTACCCTGTCGGGGATGTCGGTGAGAGTACAGTCTGATTCCCCTTTGCGAACGGCATGCCGTGTCCGGCGGCCGGTGGGTGCGCCGCAATGAGTCCGATGAACGGCGTCTGGGAGCTGCGGGCGCTGGCTGCGCGCCAGTGGTGGCCCCGGCAGGAGCTCGAGAAGCTGCAGCTTCGGCGTCTCCGGAACCTCGTGCATCACGCCGCTTCGGAGGTCCCGTTGTACCGGCGCCTGTACGCCGGCGCAGGGATCGGAACCCCGGAGGTTTCCTCGTTGGACGACCTTCGCAGGCTCCCCCTCGTCCGCCGGGAGGACATCCAGCCGCTGGCCGAGGAAGACCTGGTGGCTCGCGGCACGGATCTGTCGCGCTGCATCAGGACGAGGACCAGCGGCTCGACCGGGGTTCCCCTCGAGATCCTCTCCTCTCGCTCCGACCGTGCGGTATTCAACCCCTCATTCTTCCGCGTCTACCTGGCGTGGGGGCTGCGCCCGTGGCATCGGCTGACCTACTTCCAGGCACGTCCTGAGACTCTCAAAATCCGTTCCTGGTACGAGAACCTCGGGGTCTTCCAGCGCCAGATGCTGTTCTCGCTCGACGAGCCGGCGCGCTGGATCGAGGCCATCCGCGCGTGGCGGCCGCACCTCATTCACGGCTACTCCCTGACCCTCAAGCTGCTGGCCGAAGCGGTGCATCGGAGTGGCGTGGACGACCTTAGGGTCCCGCTGGTGGCGAGCACCTCTGGTGTGCTCGACGAGGTGGGACGGAGCCTGCTGGCAAGCGCTCTCGGGGCCAGCGTAGTCGACATCTACGCCTCGGAGGAGGCCGGCTCCGTGATCGCCTGGGAATGCCCCGACTGCGAGGGGTACCACCTCTGCACCGATACCGTCGTCGTCGAGCTTCTCAAGGACGGTCGGCCCGCCCGGCCGGGCGAGGACGCCGAGGTCGTGGTGACCAACCTCAGCAACTTCACGATGCCCCTGATCCGTTACGACCAGGGAGACGTGGTGCGGGTCTCCGCCAGGTCCCCGGTGTGCGGCCGCGGCTTTCCCCTGATCGACTCGGTGTGCGGCAGGGCGGGCGACTACGTGCTACTGCCGTCCGGGCGGCGGCTGACACCCCATCCCTTCTTCCTCGTCCTCGACCACGCCATGGGAGTGGGCAGGTGGCAGGTCGTGCAGGAGACGCTTGACCGGATCGTGGTACGGACGACGGTCGGAGCCGGCCGCGACGGTGCCGATGTGGAGGGGATCCGCCGGGCTCTGTATAACCTCATGGGCGACGGGGTGCGGATCGATGTAGAGGTCGTGGATAGCCTGCGAACGAGCCCGGCACACAAGCTGCGCTCGGTCATTTCCCTGCTGCCGGAATCCCCGATCTGACGTCTCTGCCGGTCGGGAGATCAGTGCTTACGACAGGCCCTGACGGCCTCGGGTAGGGAGGCGATTCGGCGTAGGAGAAGGCAGGCGGCGGCCGGCGGCACCTCCCAGCAGCTGAAACCCGCCGCCTTCCGGTGGCGTAGGAGGCGCGCGCCATCGAGGAGCGCCCGGCCGAGGGTGGCCGCGATGACGCCCGGTGCGCCGGCCCTCACGAAGGCGGACCAACGGAGGCTGGGATCCAGCCGCCTGGCCTCGACAAAGCTCCTGCCGTAGCGCCGGGCCCGGACGAGGAGTTCGGCGGCGCCCGCCGTGGGGTTGTGCCGGACAACGATGTCCGGCTCATAGCGGAGGGTGGCACCCAGCCGCCGTAGCCCCTCGCAGAGCAGGGTGTCGGCGTTGGGTCGCAGACGGGGGTCGAAGCGAACCTGAGTGAACAGCTCTTTCCACACGCCCATGCTGCACGTGGGTAGGGTTCGGACCTCGCGCGCCGTCGGCCCCTGGTACTCGCCAAAGTCGGCAATACCGATCAGCCGCTGCCAGAACGTCCCGCGGTGGACGATCCTGCCCCCGATGACGAGCAGAGGATTCGCCCGCAGACTGTCGACGATCCGCTGCAGCCAGCCGGGCTCGGCCGTGCAGTCCGAGTCGATGAAGGCGATGATCTCGCCGCCGGCTGCATCCACGCCCCGGTTTCGGGCGACCTCTGCTCCCCGGTTGTCCCCTTCCACGAGGAGGACGCCTGGGTGGTCCCTCCGAACCATCTCTGCTGTCCCGTCTGTGCTGCCGTCGTCGACGACGACGATCTGCGCGGCCCCGCCTGCGTGCTGCTGGCGGGAGAGGGAGAGCAGGCACTCGTGCAAGCGGTCGCGGTCGTTGTACGCGGCGACGACGATGCTGACCCGGACGGACTCGTCCCGGGGGGCAGCCGTCATGAGGACGTCGCCGCGGCGCCGGCCGGACGTGACGCCGCGTAGTCTTCGGCGATCAGCCGGCCGGCGCGTTCCGCCGCCTCGCAGACGGCAGGGAGCGACCGTCTAAGTGTCTCGCGAACCATGGTCTCCTCCCGGCGCAGGCGGCCGAAGAGAGCCGCCAGCCGGCCGGCGGTCAGGTCATCGATAGAGATGGCGAACTCCTCCAGCCCAAGCTGCTCCAGGATACCGACCGTCTTGGGCTGGTAGGCGATGGCGATCACGGGCACCCCCATCGAGAGGGCGAAGATGTTCGAGTGCATGCGGGTCCCCACGAAGAGGTCCATTCGGCCGCAGACCCACTTGATTTCATTGGCCGCGAGATCGTCGTCCAGAAGCCGGGCCGCCTCCGGGTGTCCTGCGAGGTCGAGAACCCTGCGGGCGACCAGGCGGTCGTCATCGTGCTTGGAGGGGACCGTGACCTGTGGGAGGAGAACGATCTTCGCGTGATGCTCCTCCACGAGCTGGCCGATGAACGTGGCCATGGCTCGTTCGTATGCCTGCTGGCGATCGTCTTCCCGGTACCAGCGGCGCACGGTCATACCGACGAGGAGGGTTCCTTCCGCACGCCGCAAACCGATGCGAGGGGCGTCCGCGCCGAGCAGGAAGGCCGCGTCCGCGGCCTCGCGAACCGGCGCCGCGAGGCCCCACCGGGCCAGTAGCTCCGCGGTCCAGCGTTCCCTGGCCTCGACGAGCCGGACGCCGCGCAGCGCGGCGCGCACGAGCCGCTCCTGGTACCGTGCCGCGAAAGGCCCTATCGACTGGGCGTACAGGTACACCGGCTTGCCGAGGACGCGGCCCATCATGAAGCTGTGAAGGTGAATGAGGAGCATGACATTGCCGTTGACCCTGGAAGTGGTGTAGAGGTAGCCGCCGCCGGCTGCGATGACGAGATCGGCGGCTGCATAGGCGCGCATCAGTGTTCGGAACCCGGACGGCGCGGGTAGCTGCAGGTGACAGCAGCGTTGGAGCAGGGCCCAGACAAGGCTTGCGGGCAGCAGGACGACGAGGAAGTACAGGCACTGCAGCCTGCCGCCGCCGCGGGTGGCGCTCATGAGGGAGTGGAAGGAGGGGATGACCTGCACCGGGTAACCCCCCTGGTCAGCGGGATGATCGGCCGAGGAGATAACCACCTCGGCGCCGCCGAGCTGGGCCGTGCGGCGAAGGCTCTCCAGCATGCCCAGGATGATGGCTGCGTCGCCCCGGTTGCGGGTGCTGTAGGCGTTGGTGATCAGGACGTGGGTCACGATCCGAGACGGGGTTCCTTCCTTTGCAGCCGCCGGAGCACTATTGCGGAGAGCATTTTCGGGAGGTCCTTCTCGATCTCCCAACGGGTGCGGGTGTACGGAGGGCACACGAGACACTTCTTCTGCCGCAGCTCGCGACGCCTGTACTCCAGATTCTCGGGATCGTAGTAGATGGAGTTTGGTGCGCGGTCACGGCAGTTGCCGACCGCCCTGCTGTGCGGGCAGTAGTAGAGGGTGCCGTCGTGCCCGAGGAGCAGTCCGCCCATGGCGTAGTAGCAGGAGAGGCGGCGCGTCTTCCGGCCTTCGAGGACGTCGGCCAACTCGCGGTACTTCACCGCCGACGGGGCGCCCTGGGCCGGGTCGTCGGCGACCGAGCGCAGGAAGGAGAGCAGCTCGTGTTGACGCTCGGCACCGATGAACGCGCCTTCCAGGCCGCCGGTTCGAAACCTGTCGCGCTGTTCTCCGACGACGAAGCTCACCGGAATGCTGCGTTCGCCGGCCCACCGAGTGAGGTCGCGGACGTTCTCGAGGTTTTCCGCCAGCAGGACACAGTTGAAGGAGAAGGTGAGGCGGCCCTGCTCCCGCAGATCCTGCAGCAGCCGGACGCCACGCTCCATCTTCTCGAAAGCGTGGGGGACACCGTAGACCTGCCCCAGCGTGTCGCCGATTCCGTGGACGGATACGGAGACGTCGAAGAGGACACCCGCCGCGTTTGCGTTGTCGGCAAGCTCGGCCAGCACGGCCTCCATCCGCTGGGGGATGAGCCCGTTGGTTGTCAGGCTGAGGCGCTTGAGCCGCGGGCACTCCCCGAGAAACGCCTCGAGGAGGAGATCCAGGTCCTTGCGGAGAAACGGCTCGCCGCCGCTGACGCCCACGTACTCCATGCGCGAGAAGAGGGGATCGGCGAGGATTCGTGCGAGCTCGGCGGGGCTCAGGTCCTCCCCGGCCGTGTTGCCCTCCTTCCAGATCCCGCACATGACGCAGCGGGCGTTGCAGCGGTGCGTCGACAGGTAGTGCATGGCCCGGGGAAGCGAGGGAGCGCTGCGGAGGGGTTCCACGACGGCGTGCCGGAGGTACACGCCAAGGGCCTCCATGACCAGGGAGAGCATCCCAGGGATGTTGCGGCGGCCGGTCATGCCTCGGCAGCGTCCGTCGCGGGCCGATTCCGTCTCCGGGGAAGGAGCTTTCCTGTGAACTTCTTGACCAGCATCGGCAGCCCGACCCGCGGCGGAATGGCGATCAGGTGCGTGCCAAAGTTGACCGAGGCCATGTACATGGCCTCGTAGAGGCGGTTCGGAGGCAGCTTGATCAGGAGCCGGACCAGCGGCTTCAGCCACGGGAACCAGATCAGCAACGGGAAGAACTTGTGCAGGTTCTCGACCTGCTTGGCCTCGGCCTGGTCAGGGTGGCGGAGGGCGGTCGAGAACCCGAAGCCGCCGGTCGAGAGCTGCTCCAGGTTGTCCTCCTGCAACAGGCTGAGCTGCTCGGCGATCTCGTGGATCTCGGTGCCGGGAAGAGCCTGGAGGAGCGAGGCGGAGCCGTAGTTCGGCCGTGCCTCGAGGTTGAGGTCGACGGTCTCCCAGTCCGCCGCCAGGGAGCCGCCCGGGACGGCCAGGATGTTGGCAGTGACCAGCTTGACGCCGGCGCCGCGGATCATCCTGGCCGCATTCAGGATGTGCTCGCGGGTCATCCGGCGCTTGAAGACCTCGTTGCGAAGGCGGTCATTCCCGGCCTCGATCCCCATCATGATCCGGTGGCAGCCCGCCTCCTTGAGCCACTTCACCATGTCGTCGCTGACCATGTTCGCGCGGACGAGGCAGGAGAACGGGAGGCCGATCTCCGCTCGGTACCGTTGCGAGAACTCGTGGATCCACTCGGGAGAGACCGTGAAGACGTCATCCATGAAGCGGATGAACCGGCAACCCTCTTTTTTGAGCAGTCTCAGCTCGCGCATGACATGGTCGACGCTGCGGCGCCGGACCACCTTTCCCAGGCCGGCGTACAGCTTGTGGTAGGCGTGGTTGTAGCAGTAGGTGCACGAGTACGGGCAGCCGCGGCCGGTCATCACGATGGCGTGAATCGGCGGTTTGCGCGCCGCACGCATGAAGACCTGATGATCCGGGATCGGCAGCGTGTCGAGGTCTTCCACTAGCGGGCGGAGGGGGTTCTTGTGGATGGTCCCGTTCTGCTTGACCCAGAGGTTCCGGATCGAAGTGTGGTCGTCGCCGCGGCTCCTGGTCTCGACCAGCTCGGTCATCGCGTACTCGCCCTCGCCCACGCAGACGACGTCGACCCCCTCCTCCTGGATGACCTCCGGAAAGTAGGTCGGGTGGGCCCCGCCGAAGGCCGTCAGGACCCCAGGGAACCGCTGCTTGACGCGGCGGGCGAGCTCGAGGTAGTGCGAGGCGAAGGCCGTCGTGCTACTGAAGCCGACGATGGCGTCTTTCTCGTCCTTGAGCCGTGCACAGACGCTGGCCAGATCGGCGGCAACGACCTCGCTCCGGAACCCGCGCTCCTTCAGCGAGGCGGAGATCACCATGATTCCCGGGTACTGGCTGTGCTCGAGCTCGAGTTGGCGGATCGGCCAGAGGATCAGCATGACCGCTCGAAGAGGACGCTCAACCGGGTTACCACGTGCTCGGGGATCGATGGGAGCCGGACCAGGGGCGCAGCGAGGCCTCCCGGCGTGTGCAGGCGCACGGAGACCGGTTTGAGGGACGCGGCGGGCAACATTTCCAGGAATCGGCGTATCGTCATTCTGTTCAGACTCCACAGCTCGGGGATTGTCTCGGCTTCCATAATACAACGCGCCCGAGCTGCGCTTGTCCGGAACCGACCCCGGGAGACCTCCCGTTGATGGATCTCTCGCCACAGATCTGGGAGTTGTCTCTCGGGGCAGATGAGGTGGGCCCAGGGTATCCGTACGTGCTTCTAGAGGTGGGCGCCCCACGGTCCGAGGTAGGGCGGGAAGGTGACGAGCCCCTCCAGGAACTGGATTCCTCCGCGGAGGCGATTGCGAAGAAACCGCAACGGGTCCTGCCGGTCCCAAATCATCGGCGCCGGTAGGAGCCACGAGATGGGTGGCGCACAGAACACGGAGTTCGCCAGGCGACAGAGGTTCACCGCGACTTCCTCTTTGTGAGCAGCGACTCATAGATCTCTTCCAGGCGCCGGATGTGAATCTCGGGCGTAAACCGAGTCCGGTGCAAGAGAAGTGCCTGCTCGCCGGCGGCCTGCACGAGGTTGGGGTCTGAGAAAAGCGCCAGGATCTTGGCCGCGAGGTCCGCGGCGTTTCCCCGTTCGAAGAGGGCCCCGCTGACTCTGTCCTGCACGAGCTCGGGGAGTCCGCCGATCCGGGTAGCCACTACCGGCCGGCCGTGGGCCATCGCCTCCAGCACGGCGACGGGGCAGTTCTCCATCCACAAAGATGGCAGGACGACGAGGTTCGTCTCCCCGTACAGGTCTTGAAGCCGGTCGCCGGAACACCGGCCGAGAAACCGCACCCGGTCCTCGAGCCCCAAGCTCCGTGCCATCTGCTCGAGGTCCCGTCGGCGCGGTCCGTCGCCGGCCACAGTCAGCAGCGCGTCGGAGTGCTCCCGAAGGACTGTCGGCATGGCCTCCAGGAGTACGTGGACGCCCTTCTCCCGGCTCAGACGTCCGGCGAACAGGATCGACGGCGGCGCCCCTAGCGGTGGCCCAGGCGGTTGCTCGGGTGCGGCTGTGAAGTTGGGTACGGTGACCAGGTCGTTGACGTCCATGTTGCTGGCGAGCCAGGACGCGAGGTGCTCGGAAGGTGAGATGAAGAGGTCGACCCATGCGCTCAACATCCGGCGGTGCCCTCCTATCTTGAGCCATCGGAGGTCGTTGTACGGGAGGGAGGCCCAACCCTCGGGCCTGCCGCGGCAGTTCGAGACCAGGCAGCGCGGACCGAAGCCGGTCTCGCACGGGAGATCGGCCGCGGTGATCATCCACTTGCGCGGACAGACCAGGTGGTAGTCGTGAACCGTCATGACGACCGGGATGCCGGCGCGGCGGGCTGTGAGAAGGGGCGCCGGGGAGAGCCGCATCCAGAGGTTGTGGGCGTGCACGATGTCCGGCCGATCTGTGTGGATGCGGTCGGCCAGCGTCCTCCGGTGGCGGAGACTAAACCACCTGGAGAGAACGCCGGCGAGGCGGCCGCCGGGCTCCTGGGTGGAAAGCTCGCACTCGATGCCGCGGGGCCGCAGGTGCTCGCGCAGCTGGATGAGGTAGCTTCTGACCCCGCTCATCCCCTGCAGGTCGTCGGTGAGGTGAAGGACCTTCATGGCGCGCGTCCCGGAGGATCGTGAGGAGGGTCCGGGGAGGCCCCAGTCTCCAGAAGTTGGCGGAAGATCTCGTCGAACCTGAGGGCGATCCGTTCCCAGCTGAAGACCTCGGTCACCAGTTGTCGTCCGGCCTCGGTCGTGCGTCGGCGCAGCTCCTCGTCCTCGAGCAGGTCGATGCACTTCGCTGCCAGGTCCTCCTGGTCCCCGGGCCTGCACAGCAGACCCGTGACGCCGTCGCGGATGACGTCGGGGATTCCACCGACCCGCGATCCAACGACCGGCGTGCCACTGGCCAGGGCCTCCAACAGTACCACGCCCAGCCCCTCAACCGTCTCGGACGGCAGAACGGCGAGGTCGGCAGAGGCGAGGTACGCGGGCACCTCGGAGTGGGGGATTCGGCCTACCAGGCGGACCCGATCCTCGACCCCTGCACTGGCCACGGTGCGACGGATGGTCACTTCCTCGGGACCGAACCCGATCAGGGCGAGTCGAGCGGACGGGTGAGCGCGCACGATCTCCGGCATGGCCCTGACCAGGTGGCCGATCCCCTTGTGGCGGGAGAACCGCCCGATGAAGAGGATCTGCGGTCGGCCTGCTCCCATGTTGCGCCGCGCCTCGGGAGAGGCCAGGTGTGGACCGTAGCGGGAAGGGTGAACACCCATGGGCACGATCTCGGTTCGAGCGCCGGGATCGATGCTGTGGACGCGGGCGCGGGTGCCCCGGCTGTTGACCGTGCAGACCTGTGAGCGCTCGAGGACGAACCGGTTGGCGGTCTGAAAGAGCAGGTTCTGGAGGTAGACGTCGCTGCCGTGCGCGCTGACGACGAGCGGACGGTTTCGGACGCCCGCCGCGAGGGCTCCCATGAGCCCGCTGCTGATGAGCCAGTGGCAGTGCACGAGGTCCGGCGAGGAGCGACGGACCTCCCGTGCCACCGCGGCTGCCTGTGTCGCAAGGAAGAACGGCAGGTTGACCCGTGCCGTCCAGCTGCGATGCAGATTCGGGAGGATGCCGCCGTTGTAGCAGAGCTTCTGCAGCGAGGGCGGAAGGAAGTACCTGAAACGGCGGATCTCAATGCCGTCCATTGTCTCAGCGAGGCGCGCGCCGGGTGCGTGAGGCAGAAGGGCTGTAACTTGGTGACCGAGAGCAGCCAGGCCGCGGTTGACCTCGAGTACGTACGCGGGCTCGCCATCACCGGGAAAGCGGGGGTGGGTGGTGGCGACGCTGAGGACTCTCAAGGGGCCCCTACGATCGCGACCGGAAGACCGATTTTCCCGCGCGAGACCTCGGATGCCCGTCGAGCCTCGCAAGCCACGAACCCCACCTCCTCGACGACGAACTTCCCAGTGGACGGCCGCAAGACGAACCGCCGCTGTTCACCGTCGCGTCTCATCCAGAGCTCGACCAGGGCCGACTCCCTCCGCTCGGGGACGCCGTCCGGCAAGTCGATCACCTCGTCCCAGCGTTCCACACCCCGGAGGCTCACAGCGGCAACCGGCGTTCCGTCCACGCGGACCTCGAAGTGGGGCCGCGGTCCCATGTCCGGTGGGACCCACACGCAGACGTGCAGGCATCGGAGATTCTCCGGCTTCAGGAGGACGCCGCAGACCGCACGCGAGACCGCCTTCCACTCCGGGTTGTCCCCGATTCCGGAAGCGAACCGGTACTCGTCGAGCTCCGGTTTGAATACGCTGAGGAGCTCTCTGGCATCCCGGGGGGCCGGGATCGGTCGGTAGGGTAGTACCTCGTCGAGGCGGTACAAGAAGAACTCCCCGACCCTGCGAACCAGCGAGCTGCGGCTGCGCTCGAGGACCTCTTCCACCTGCTCGGGCTCGTTCCGATAAAGGGCCGCGTCGACGACGAAGAAGGTGTAGGAGAGGGGCCTGCCGTACGACGACAGGGGGAACTGGTTGAAGTCCTTCAACACCCTCCCCGTGAGCGCGGCCAGTACCGGCGCCTGGTACCAACCGCGGGCGTAGAGAACGACATCGCGGTTGAGATGGCGGATCGTATCTGCCATGGCGTCGGTGCCCACGCGCTCGGCGGTCGGGTGTCGGCGAAGTCGCAACTGAGGGAGGCCGTGCCACAGAAGGCTTCCCGCTCCAAGCACGAGGACAGCCGTCAGAACCGCGACCGGCCACAGTGAGCGGGGGAGGTGGGTCGGAGATCGCTCCGTGGCGCTTGGACGCCGTAGAAGGACCGCGATACCCCAGGTGAGAGCCGCGGCCGCCACGATCTCCTGGAGGATCAGGCCGGGGAAGGCACGGCGAAGCCACGTATGGCTTGTCGGTGAAAGGGTGAGCCACCAGAGAAGGTTGAGGGCCGCGGCCGACGCCAACACCAAGATCGAGAAGGGGACCGCCTTCTCGCTGCGCGACTCCTTCCACCGACGCGCCAGAAGAGCGGCGACCAGCAATGTCGAGGTCACCAAGAACACGACAAGAGAGAGCTCGGGAAGACGCGACTTGCGGACCAGAATCTCGAGATGACCTTCCAGCTTGTGGGCCCCGTGCAGGGTAATCGGCATCCCGTACGAGGTTCCCTGGGCGAACGTCCGCCGCGCCATCGTCGACCACCACTCCCAGTAGACCCGCGGGCCGAGGGTTGCCAGCTTGTACGCCTCGAACGGAAGGTGAACGAGGACGAAGCCCGCCAGTATCGAGCCCCAGCTCCGAACTGATGTCCGTCGGAGAAGCCAGCGGTCGACCACGAAGGCCATTCCCAGCCCGGCGACCGAGATCAACATCATGATCTTGGTGAGGACCGACAGCCCGAAAGCGGCGCCGGCTGCCATCGCGATGGATCTTCCGGGTCGGGAGGTCATGCAGTCCAGCAGGAGAAGAGCGGCCAAGAAGAAGACAAGCGCCGGCACCTCCCCGTACAGGCGGAGACCGAAGTCGAAGAGCCGGGGCGTTTGCAGGATCAGGATCGCCGTCAGAACGGCCGCGGTTGGTCCCGCGTGGCGTCCCGCGTAGAAAGTGGCGAACACGAAGAGGAGCATGAGATAGGCCAGGCTCGGGAGCTGGAGAACGGTTTCGCCGGCACCGAGAACCTTGTAGACGACGGCCACTGGGAGAATCAGGGTCGGCCCGGTCTGAACACGATGGTCGAAGTCATGGAGGCCTCGGTAGCGAGCTGCGTACCGCCCGTCCTCGACAAGACTCAGCGCGACCTGGGCGTTCATCCCCCCGTCGAACGACAGAGCCGTATTCCGGATCTGCAGGGACCCGATCACCGAGACAACCGCAGTGGCCGCCACGATGATGACGAGGAGAATGAAACTGTGCCCTCTTGGTCGCCGGCCAGCGTCCTTCACGAAGATTGCTCCGAGCTCGGGTATCATGACATGAGCGTCACGGATTATAGCAGCGGGCTGAGGGCGATCCATTGCGGCCGAATCGCGTGCCGATTCTCGACCTCTGTCGGGACCCGCTCGGTCGGTATGGTGGAGTGTAGGGATTGCGGTTCCGAGTCGCGCCGGCAGATGGCGCAGGAGGGGAGGCTATCGAGCGGTGGCTATTGTGGCGGAGGAAGGGCCGCGACGGCTATTGATCCGACGATCCCGCGCTGCTCTCGGCGTCTCCACGGTTCCGGTACAAGCTCGGGTTGACGGCGCGGGCCATGCGGTCGGTGTCGAGAGGGAGGTCGACGAACTCCCGCAGACGCTCGGCGACCCGCTCAGGTTCATGGATGGCCTGGCGGTAGTCGATCTCGAGGATAGCGAAGCAGGCACGGAGACTCAGGATGGTCCGGATCTTGACGAGGTGATCCACGTACCCCCGCCTCATCTCCAGGGGGGAAGCCCCGGGAGGCTCCCCGCGCCGCTCGAGCATGCGCGCCTGGGAGGCCAGGATTTCCTCGAGGTCACGGGTCATGAATACGACCCGGTAGTCGAGGTCGTCCGGAAGGTACGGAAGGAGGTAGGAGATGACCTTCACGGCCTTGCCGCGGGCGCCGTGGAGCCAGCGGAGGTCGCCGGCCTCGGCCAGCTCCTTGGTGCGCTCCAGCTCGAAGTACCCTTCGGGGTTGTCCTCGTCGGCGCGTCGGACGCCGTCGGTCAGAACCTCCATGCCCCCGGCGTGGAGCATCTTCATGGCCATCGAGGTGCCGGATCGTGGCAGGCCGCTGACGATGACGACCGGTTGCGCCGCCGCTCGTGTCCCGCGAGGAGTTGGCGGCGGGACCTTTCGGACTCGACAGCTCATCGGGTCTCCTTGCTGCCCCTTGTCTCGGGCTCATCCTACCAGGGGGAGCTCGGGCTCCGCCGCGCCGCTTCCCTTCCTGGTGTGCTCCCAGTATCGTAGGCGCTGTAGTGCGGAAGCTCGGTTGGCTCCCTTGGCTGGTGGCGGTGTTGGTGATGGCCGCCCTTTGGGGGCCGATCTTTGTGCCGATGGCTCACGACATGCCATTTGGCTTTCACTCGTGGAAGCAGGGGGACTGTCTCGCGATCGCCCAGCAGTACCTGGAGGACGACAGCTGGAACATCCTCGACCCCCGGGTGCCGAGCCTGTTGCCGGTGGAGAGGCGGGTCAACGCCGAGCTCCCGCTCACGCCCTACCTGGCCGCGGTCGGGGCCCGGATGTTCGGGCGGTCCCACCTCGTCGACATCTACCGGATCCTCACGCTCCTGCTCTCCGCCCTGGGGCCACTCGCCCTCTTCGGTTTCGTCTGGCACGACGACTAGGCCATCGACCTCTTTGATCCGCTGGCGGGACTCCTCAGCGTCCAGCTCGCCCTGCAGCTCCACAGGCTGAGGGGATCCCTCCGGAGCCACGTTGCCACCGGTGTAATGCTGGCGGCGATCGTGGCCGTGGGAGCGGTCGAGGGGGGTCCGGCCAGGGATTGGGTCCAAGAGCGTATCACCCCCTGGTGGCGCGGCCAGGTCGTGTGGCTCGAGGAGGCCGCCACATCACTGGATCGGTGCGGGACAGAGTGCGATGGGCCGGTCGCCGTGCTCGGCTCGGGTGCGCCGAACCTCGCCCTGACCTACCTCGATCGGCGGGGCATCGTCGTCGGTCTCGACCTTGAGAACCAGCTCCGCCTTCCATCATGTCCTGACAGGACATGCACGATGCTTCCAAACTCCCTTGTGGGAATTACTTGCTATTTGCCGGTTGTTGTGGGATGATGTCTGATCGGCTGCGAGTGGACAAACGGTGTCACTGCAGCGGCCGGTTTGAAACTTGCAGGGTCCTTCGATGACCCGAACGGCAGTCCCCCCGGCGATTCTCCCGTTCACAACCCAGCCGGAAATGACACGCAGCGCACCTGCGATAGTCAGTCGTGCGCGTGCAGAAAGAGCCATTGCCCCTTGAGATTCAATGACCTTCAACTCGATCCCGCCCTGGTGCGCGGGATCTCCGATATGGGCTTCGAAAAGCCCACTCCCATTCAGACCGCTGCCCTGCCGCCGGCCCTCGCCGGTCGCGACATTCTCGCGTCCGCGATGACCGGAAGCGGCAAGACCGCAGCCTTTGTCCTGCCGATCCTGCAGCGCCTGACGAGGTCGGCAGGCAGAACAGGAACCCGCGCTCTCGTTCTCACCCCGACGCGAGAGCTCGCCGCCCAGGTGCACGAGCACTTCGTGGCGTTGGGCCGGCATGGCCGGATCACTTCGGCAACAGTGTTCGGCGGCGTCAAGCCGGCGGCACAGGTGAGGGCTCTACGTTCGGGAGTCAACGTCGTGGTGGCGACCCCAGGCCGCCTGCTCGACCACATGCAGCAGCCGTGGTTCCGCATTGATCAGCTCGAGGTGCTGGTGCTGGACGAGGCCGACCGCATGCTCGACATGGGCTTTCTGCCCGATATCCGTCGGATCCTTGCCAAGCTTCCCGAACGCCGGCAGACCATGCTCTTTTCGGCCACCTTGCCGCGCCCGATCGTGGCTCTCAGCCGTGACCTGCTCACCCAGCCCATCCGGCTCGACATCGAGCGTCGGACGGCGCCAGCGACCGGCATCCGCCAGGCGGTCATGTCAGTTCCCGAGGAGCTCAAGAAGGGCCTGCTGCTCGAGATGCTGCACCGTGAGGTGCAGACTGCGCTCGTCTTCACCCGCACCAAGCACCGTGCCAACCGCCTGGCCAAGTACCTTGACCGAGAGGGCATTCCCTGTGACCGCATCCACGGCAACCGCTCCCAGCCGCAGCGCGAATCCGCCTTGGCGGCGTTCAAGGCCGGCCGCATCCGGGTTCTGGTGGCAACCGACGTGGCCTCCCGCGGCATCGACGTCGAAGCCTTGCCGCACGTGATCAACTTCGACGTCCCGGGGCAGCCCGACGACTACGTCCACCGCGTGGGACGGACGGCCCGCGCCGGCGCCACGGGCGACGCCCTGACCTTCGTGTCGCCGGCTGAGGAGGGCGAGATGAGGGCCATTGAGCAAACGGTCGGGCGGCGGATCGAGCGCCGAAAGATCGACGGCTTCGAGCTCCGTCTGCAACCTAGCTTGGGCCGGGAGACGGTCGACAGAGCTGACCGCCGAGTCGGGCAGGTGAACCGGGGCACGCAGCCGGATGCCCCTCGAAGGCACCGGCGGCGAGGCGCAGACCGGGCAGCGAGCGAGAGCTCAAGACGATCAGGGTCCGGACAGTCGCGCTCGAAGCGTGGAGCCCGAGCTTGAGTTGAGATCAGAGACGTATCAGGCCGACCACCGTGGTCGGCCGGCGATTCGGCGGGCAGCAGGCCCGCCACAATGAGGAAACAGGGGACCGCCGGCAAAGCCGGAGCCCCCAGGAAACGAGAGAGACGAGATGTCGAAGAAGCTGTTTGTTGGAAGCCTGAGTTGGAACACTGATGACCAAGGCCTGCGTGAGGCGTTCGCGCCCCACGGTGAGGTCACCGAAGCAACAGTCATCGCCGATCGCGATTCCGGCCGCTCGCGCGGTTTCGGTTTCGTGACCTTTGCCGACGACGAGTCGGCCGATAAGGCCATTGCAGCCCTCAACCAGACCGAGCTGGATGGACGTACCATCAAGGTCGACGTTGCCCAGTCCAAGAACCGTGACCGGGATAACGCAGGTAGCGGCTGGTAGGACTCTCAGCACGCCGGTACAACCCCCTCCTTCGGGAGGGGGTTTTTGTTTCCGGCCTGGTCGGAGAGCCTGCAGAGCTGCGGTCCACCTTCGACCATCTTGTCGGTACGGAACCTGCGGCAGGTCAATGGCACCCTGATGCACGAGGATTTCTTGGAGGACGTGGAGGCCGGCATTCACCGTGCACCGATGTCGGTTCGGGTCACGCGGTACCTGATGAGCCTTATCGATTGCCAGGCGGTTCTACACCTACCCCTACCTGCGACCGCTGACGGGGCCGTGCGTGATCGAGGGGTTCAAGTGGGCGGGAGGCTCAATCGAGGGAGGTACGAGCTCGCCATCCTCGCACGACCCGCCACCGCTTTGAGGGAGCCGATCCAGGTTTCCGATGCGTGCTAACCTCAGGGATCGGGTCTGCTTCCACGGCGCCCGCTGCGGGAAATGCAATGTTCGATCGCGTGCGATCTCAGCGGTATTGGGTTCTCCAGGCCGGTCTCGCCCTGTGCTGGATTGGGACCTGGCAGCTCGGCCGCATCCTCGAGCTGTCGGCCTTCTCCAGCCTGTGGTTTCCGCCGGCCGCGATGACGTTCGCCCTGTTCCTGGCCGAGGGCCGGTTTGCGCTCCCCGCCGTCACGACCGGCGTTCTGGTCACCAACTTCGAGTGGGCCTCCCTGCACGGGGATCAGCGTGGCTTGCTCGCGGTTCTGGTCACAGGCCTCGCCTTCTGCGTCGCACACTGCCTGGCGTACTGGCTGGGCGCCGGGCTCTTCGACCGCCTGGACAAAGGGGAGCGGTTCGGGACGCCACTGTCGGTGGTCGGGTTTCTCACCATCTCCTCCGGGTCCGCCCTGCTGGCGGCGGTTGCGGGCATCGGCAGCATGGTCCTGTCGGGCGCGGCGGAGGGCGGGTTTACCGCGGATCTGATTCCGTGGTGGATCGGCGACCTGGTCGCGGTCGTCACCCTGGCTCCCGCATTCCTGGTTCTCATCGACCGGGCTACCAACGCCCTGGGGCTGCCGTCCTCCGGCTGGTCCGCGAGCCTCAAGCGCCTGGGGCCGTCAGGCACGCCGGCTGGCGGCTTCGTGGTGAAGCTCGCCGTCACACTCACGGTCGTTCTTTGCGTCGGTGAGCTCGCCGCCGTCGGCGAGTTCGGCGTCCCGGCGGCCCTGTTGGTGTACGTCGTCATCGTGCCGCTGATGTGGATTGCCCACACCGAAGGAGGGCTTCGCACCGTCATTGCCGTGGCTGTCCTGGCGACGGCGGTGGTGGCCCTGACACGGTCGCTCGGCTTGACGGAGCAGGCCTTCAATTACCAGGCGGCGATGATCACGATCGCCGGCGCAGGCCTTTTCAACCTGACGGTGCCACGTCTGTATGTGGACAACCGAAAGCTGCTCAACCTGGTGACCTTCGACCAGCTGACCGGAGCGCGCACCCGCCAGGCCTTCCTCGCGGCCGCCGAGGAAGCGCTTGCCGACCGACATCGGAACCCGAGGGCGATCTCACTGCTGACATTCGACATCGATCACTTCAAGGCGGTCAACGACAGCCTCGGGCACGCCGCCGGCGACGCCGTTCTCGCAGCGGTTGGGGAGATCTGTCGCCGGGAACTGCGCGGCATCGACCTGTTCGGGCGTCTGGGCGGCGAGGAGTTCGCCGTGCTGGTGCGGGACGCCGACCGCGACGCCACGGCGGTGGTGGCCGAACGCCTCCGGGAGAGCCTGGCGACGGCGAAGTGGGGCCCTCGCCTCGAGCCCCTGAAGGTCACGGCGAGCTTCGGTGTGGTCGCTGTCGAGCCCGAGGAGAAGCTGAGGGGGGCGCTCGAGCGGGCCGATCGAGCACTGTACATGGCGAAGCGTGCCGGCCGGGACCGGGTGTGCATGTTGTGATCGGCGAGCAGCTGTGCCGCCTGCCGGAAAACGAGAGGCGGCGAGCTGGCCTGTGTTCAACGCCCTCTTCGCCGAGAGTTAACTCGCTACCGCCCGTCCGCCTTTACACGCGAGCGCCCCGACCTCAGGAGCGAGGTGGATGCAGGCCGCCCCCCGCCCTCTGACGAAGGCGCGCACGCCGTGAGGCGGAGGAGGTAGCCGCGTGGTGGCGCAGTCGCCCTCCCCGGCCCTTGGCCCGTGGCTGTGCCGAACGCCGCCGAGGATGGCACCCATGGACGTCGTGTCTTCCGCAAGCGCCGCTTTGAGAGGGTGATAGGCGGCACCTACGGGAGGAGAGGTGTTAGATTGAGTAGGTGATCGGTCGCACCTTGGGGCACTACCGTATTCTCGCGAAGCTCGGAGGCGGCGGCATGGGTCTCGTCTACGAGGCCGAGGACACCAATCTCGGGCGGCATGTAGCCTTGAAGCTCCTGCCGGACGAGATGGGATCGGACGACGAGATGCTCCAGCGGTTCGAGCGCGAGGCGAGGGCGGCCTCGGCGCTCAACCACCCCCACATCTGCACCATTCACGACATCGGTGAGGAGGACGGCAGGCCCTACATCGTGATGGAGCTGATGCGGGGGCAGACGCTGAAGGCGGGCATCGCCGGCGGGCCGCTGCCCACCGAACAGGCGATCCAGCTGGCGGTGGAGATCGTCGATGCGCTCGAAGCCGCACACGCCGCCGGGATGGTGCACCGGGACATCAAACCGGCGAACATCTTCGTCACCGAGCGGGGCGAGGCGAAGCTCCTGGACTTCGGCCTCGCGAAGGTCGGCCCGGCGAGCTTCTACGGAGCCGGCGACGCCCAGCGTGGCGAGACCCTCTCCCGGCCCGGGCAGCTCACGGTGCCCGGGACGACGGTGGGGACCATCGAGTACATGTCCCCGGAGCAGGCGTGGGGCCGGGAGGTGGATCTCCGCGCCGACCTGTTCTCCTTCGGGGTGGTCCTCTACGAGATGGTCACGGGGACTCCGCCGTTCAGGGGCGAGAGCTCGATTCAGACGGTGGACAGCATCCTCCACCGGCAGCCGGTGGCGCCGGTCCGCCTGAACCCCGACGTTCCTCCCGAGCTGGAGCGGATCATCACCAAGGCAATCGAGAAGGACCGGGCGCTCCGCTACCAGAGCGCGGCGGAGATCAAGGCGGACCTCAAGCGGCTGCTGCGGGACTCGGCGACGGCCGTCCCGGCGCGCACCCGCCGCCCGCGGAGTGGGCTCAGGATGGCCGCGGCGGCCGGCGCGCTAGCGCTGGCGACGGCTGTCGTCCTGGTCGGTCGTGAGGTGTGGCGGGAGCATCCCCACGTCGGGGCCGCGGCCGCGAAGGCGCCCCCTTCGATCGCGGTCCTGCCCTTCGATGATATGAGCGCGGCCAAGGACCAGGAGTACTTCACCGACGGCCTCGCCGAGGAGCTGCTCGATACGCTGGCCCAGGTCCCGGGGCTGCGAGTGGCGGCGCGGAGCTCATCGTTCCAGTTCAAGGGAGACGACAAGGACCTGCGGGTCATCGGCCGCACGCTCGGGGTGGCAACCATCCTGGAAGGGAGCGTGCGCAAGGAGGGGCGCCACCTCCGGATTTCCGCGCAACTCGTGAACGCCGCCGACGGCTTCGCGCTGTGGTCGCAGAGCTACGACCGCGAGCTCGACGACATCTTCGCGGTGCAGGACGACATCGCGCGCGCGGTCTCCAGTGCGCTGCAGGTCAAGCTGATGGGAAGTGGAGGAGCGCCGGCTGCCGCACCCGGCGGCAACGCCGAGGCGTTCAACCTCTACCTGCAGGGGCGGTACCTCGCCAGCCGGCGAACCCCGAGCGACCTGGAGCAGGCGATCTCATACTACCAGCAGGCCTTGCAGCTCGACCCTGGGTACGCCCTCGGCTGGGTGGGCCTGGCCGACGCGCACAGTAACCAGGCCGACCTCGGCGCGGTCCCGGTGGAGGAGGGCTACGCGAAGGCGCGCGAGGACGCCAAGAAGGCCATCGCGCTCGATCCCGAGCTCGCGGTAGCGTGGGCGGCCCTGGGCTGGATACGCGTCTCCCACGACTGGGACTGGTCCGGGGCGGATGCCGCCTACGAGAAGGCGCTCACGCTCGAGCCTGGGAACGCCATGGTCATCCGCCGGGCAGCCGCCCTGGCCGGTACACTGGGCCGCTTCGACGAGGCCATCCAGCTCGATGAGCGCGCCGCTCGGCTCGATCCCCTGAGCGTAACGGGCCAGAGCAACCTCGGCCTGCACGCCCTTTACGCCGGGCGACTCGACGCTGCGGAGGCTGCGTTCCGCAAGGCGCTCGAGCTCAACCCCAAGTTCCCGTCCGCGCACGCGTTCCTCGCGCGGGTCTGGCTCGGGCGGTCGCAGGCGGCGGCGGCGCTCGAGGAGGCACAGCAGGAGAGGGACCCCTTCTGGCGCCTCTTCGGCAAGGCTCTCGCGTACCACGCCCTCGGCCGGGAGAGCGAGTCCGACGCGGCCCTGGGCCGGCTCATCGAGAAGGACCAGGACGACGCGGCCTTCCAGATCGCCGAGGTCTGCGCATTTCGCGGCGATGTGGACACGGCGTTCGCCTGGCTCGACCGAGCCTATGCCCAGCGCGATGGCGGCTTCAACGAGGTGAAGGGCGATCCGCTGCTCCGCAGCCTCGAGGCCGACCCGCGCCATGCGGCGCTCATGAGGAAGCTGAATCTCGACTGAGTGACGCCGGCGCCCGGGACTGCGCCATCGATCTGTTCGGGCGACTGAGCGGCGAGGTCGTCGATGCCCATGGTTTACCCGGTTGTCGCCGGCCACGAGATCGTCGGCCGGGTTACCAAGGTCGGTTCCGCAGTCAGCAACTACAAAGCGGGTGAGCTGCCATCGAAAGGAACTGGGCTGTAGCAGATCCTTGACAAAGTCAACAATCAGATTCATACTGTATTTATGTATGACGACCCAGCCGATCTGCTCCGCCGACACGGTCTCCAGGTCACGGCTCAACGCCTGGCCGTTCTGGCTGCGGTGTCGGCTCGACCGCACGGTACGGCAGACGATGTCGCCAAGGTCGTACGGGCCGAGATCGGCGTCATCTCCCGCCAAGCGGTGTATGACGCCCTCGGCGTCCTGACCGACAAGGGTCTGATCCGGCGCATCCAGCCCGCCGGGTCGCCGGCGCGCTACGAGGACCGGACAGGGGACAACCATCATCACCTGATCTGCCGCACGTGCGGCCGGATGGTCGACGTCGACTGCGCTGTCGGCGCCGCACCGTGCCTGATCCCCGTCGACGATGTGGGCTACGAGATCGATGAGGCCGAGGTGATCTATTGGGGCCGCTGCCCCGAGTGCCTCGCCCAAGCTGGAACCGCTGCCGTCCCACGCCTTCTGCGCACGAGCGACGACAGCGCCACGGACAGAGCAGCAGCTCATGATCAGACCAACCAACCATAAGGAGAAATGACATGTCAGATGATGCCAGCAGCAAGTGCCCGGTGACGGGCGGACACCACAAGAAGGCGACGACCAACCGCGACTGGTGGCCGAATCAGCTCAACCTGAGGGTGCTCCACCAGAACCCGCCCGCGGGCGATCCCATGGGCGAGGGGTTCGACTATGCCAAGGAGTTCAAGAGCCTCGACCTGCAGGCCGTGAAAAAGGACCTGTTCAAGCTGATGACGACCTCACAGGACTGGTGGCCGGCGGATTGGGGTCACTACGGAGGGCTCTTCATCCGCATGGCGTGGCACAGCGCCGGCACGTACCGCATTCACGACGGCCGTGGTGGCGCATCCACTGGCACGCAGCGCTTCGCACCGCTGAACAGCTGGCCCGACAACGCCAACCTCGACAAGGCCCGGCGGCTGCTGTGGCCAATCAAGCGGAAGTACGGCCGCAAGATCTCGTGGGCCGACCTGATGGTCCTTGCCGGCAACTGCGCCCTGGAGTCGATGGGCTTCAAGACATTCGGCTTCGGCGGCGGGCGCGAGGACGTTTGGGAGCCGGAGGAGGACATCGACTGGGGCACCGAGACCGAGTGGCTCGGCGACAAGCGCTACAGCGGCGACCGGGAGCTCGCGAACCCATACGGCGCCGTTCAGATGGGCCTGATCTACGTCAACCCGGAAGGGCCGAACGGCGAGCCGGACCCGGTCGCCTCGGGGCGCGACGTCCGCGAGACGTTCGCGCGCATGGCGATGAACGACGAGGAGACCGTCGCGCTCACCGCCGGCGGACACACGTTCGGCAAGTGCCACGGTGCTTCACCCCAGGAACCATACGTCGGCCGGGAGCCCGAGGGTGCGGGCCTCGAGGAGCAGGGCCTCGGCTGGAAGAGCACCTTCGGCAGCGGCAAGGCCGGCGATGCCTACACTAGCGGGATCGAAGGCGCCTGGACGCCAAATCCGACAAAGTGGGACAATGGGTACTTCGACATGCTCTTCGGCTACGAGTGGGAGCTGGTGAAGAGCCCCGCGGGCGCCTGGCAGTGGCAGGCGAAGGACGTTGCCGAGAAGGACATGGTGCCGGACCCGTACGACCCGTCGAAAAAGCATCCGCCGATCATGACCACCGCCGACATGTCGATGCGTATGGGCCCGATCTACGAGCCGATCGCGAGGCACTTCCGCGACAACCCGGAGGAGTTCGCGGACGCCTTCGCCCGGGCGTGGTTCAAGCTGACCCACCGCGACATGGGACCGATTTCGCGCTACCTCGGCCCGGAGGTTCCGAAGGAGCAGCTGATCTGGCAGGACCCCGTCCCCGCGGTCGGCCATGAGCTGATCGACGCCAACGACATTGCCGCGCTCAAGGGCCAGATCCTGGCATCAGGGCTGTCGATCCCGGAGCTGGTCGCGACCGCCTGGGCGTCGGCGTCGACGTTCCGCGGCTCCGACAAGCGCGGCGGGGCGAACGGGGCGCGCATTCGCCTCGCGCCGCAGAAGGACTGGGAGGTCAACCAGCCGGCCCAACTGGCGAAGGTGCTGGGTGCTCTCGAGGGGATCCGGAAGGCCTTCAACGACGCCCAGTCCGGCGGCAAGAAGGTCTCGCTCGCGGACCTGATCGTCCTCGGCGGCTGTGCCGCCGTCGAGCAGGCTGCGAAGAACGCAGGCTACGCCGTGACGGTCCCCTTTACTCCGGGGCGCGCGGACGCGTCGCAGGAGCAGACCGACGTCGACTCCTTCGCCGTGCTCGAGCCGAAGACGGATGGGTTCCGGAACTACTTCGCGCACGGTCAGGACCCCATCGTGGAGCACCTGCTGGTGGACCGGGCGCAGCTGCTGACGCTGACCGCCCCCGAGATGACGGTGCTCGTCGGCGGGCTGCGCGCCCTGAACGCCAACGTCGGTCAGTCCAAGCACGGCGTGTTCACCGACCGACCCGGGACCTTGACCAACGACTTCTTCGTGAACCTGCTCGACATGGGCACGGAGTGGAAGGAAGCTGCGGACGGCACGTTCGAGGGACGCGACCGTGCTACGGGCAAGGTCAAGTGGACCGGGACCCGCGTCGACCTCGTCTTCGGTTCGAGCTCCCAGCTCCGAGCCCTTGCTGAGGTCTACGCGTGTGACGACTCAGAGGAGAAGTTCGTGCATGACTTCGTGGCTGCTTGGGACAAGGTCATGAACCTCGATCGGTTCGACCTGGCCTGATCCGGACTGGGTAGGAGTCTGGGGGCCCCGGCGGCTCACCGCCGGGGCCTTGTTGTGCCTACCGGAACCCGAACAGCGGCGGGAAGACGAGCACCACCACCCCCGCCCACAGCGCGTAGACGGGGAGATACGCCGTCTGCCATCGCTCGAGCTTCGCGAACGCCACCCGCCGGGTGAGGAACCGTCCGTAGAGCACGGCGGACCATCCGAGGTTCAGCAGCAGGATGAGGTTCTCACCCAGAGCTGCGACCTTGTTGGGGCTGAAACCAAACTCCGAGATACGGGCGGCGATGGCCCACAGCGCGATGGCATCGACCAATAGGGCGCACACGACAAGGACGAGCTGGAGGGCGTCGAAGAGTCCCGGCTGTCTCTGTGGGTCCCGGGCGGAGATGGCGTAGAGGATCAGGCCCACCACCACGACCAACAGTAGGTCGAAGCCGATGAGCACATTGCGATCTCCGGCAACGCCGCTTCCGGTCAGCGCCGCGGCTCCCAGGAACGCTAGCAGTACGAGGGTGAAGAGCGGCGTGAAGATCAGCGTCAGCACCGGGGCCATGTTCTCGATCACGCTCTGCTTGACCTCGACGAGCGATGCCGCGATGACCACGGCGCCGAGGGCGCCACAAGGCAGGATCCAGTACCCGACGAGATTCCCCGCGTCCACACCGATGGCGTCGAAGACGAACATGGTGAGTCCCATCAGCACGCCACCCCCGAGGGCGATGAGGGAGTAGTAGATGAACCACTCGCCGGAGAAGCGTACGTAGTTCATGCGCTGATCGTGATCGCGCCAGCGGCCTGCGGCGTAGGCGTAGCCCACGGCAAACCAAAGCGCCATCGGCAGGTGCAGAGCCGCCAGGGCCTCGGTGTGCCCTCCGAGTGCAAACGGCATGAGGTTGATCGCCACCGCCGCCACCAGGAACGGCGCTGTCAGCCACAGTCGGCCCACTGGGGTGAGAGCCCGCTTCCACGCAAAGAAGGCCGCCAGAAACGGGAGCACGAAGAGACTGAGGTTGCGCGCGTAGAACTCTTCGTTCCAGTCCATACTCAGGCCGAGCAACTCGGGGGCCTTGATGGCTGCTGCCGCGGCACACGCCAGGGCGACCGCCACCAGGATGTCCCTGCCGTTGCCCTTGTTGTCTTCGCCGTCGGGAGTGACGACGAGCCGCTTCCAGAGCCGCTCAGAGTATTCCCGGGCGAACTCACGGGAGATCTCATCGAGCTCGCCAATCCGCTTCACGGCGATGAGGAAGGCCTCGTCTTCCGAGAGCCCCGCCTCGAGGAGCGCGCTGACCTGGCCGCGAAGGTGATCTTCCAGCTCGTCTGCGTCCACGGAATGGATTGCCCGCCGAGGCCGGAGGTAGGAGCGCCACTCGGCGATACCTTCCTCCAGCGAGGTGTGGTTTCCTGAAGTTGAGTGGTTGGTTTCCTGGGACACGAGTCAGCCTCCCTGAGGCACCGGCTGGAAGGAACGAAACAGCATCTGCCGCAGCGCGGAGTCCACCACCTGCCACTGCCGTCGTTGGCTCGCCAGCTCTTCCTCGCCCCTGTCCGTGAGCCGGTAGTACTTGCGCCGCCGCCCGGACTCCGATCGCCCCCAGCCGGCCGAAACAAAGCCGTTGCGTTCGAGGCGGTGGAGCACGGGGTACAGCATGCCGTCGGTCCAGTGGAGCTCGCCGCCCGACAGCTCGGCCACGCGCTTGATGATGGCGTAGCCATAGCTCTCGCCCTCCTTGAGGATGGCCAGGATCAACGGGGTGGCCGAGGCCGCGACGAGATCCTTGCCGATGTTCATGGGCGGGTGCGTCCAGCGATCGGCATCCGGCGAGCTCGGTACATAGAACTGTTATACATTGTACATCTATGTATGTCAAGGGGCGAACGCCAAGGGGACTGAGGTTGCCCAGGCTTGCCCGGTGCGCGACAATCAGCCGGCCGCTCTTGTCGTTACCAAGGTCCACCGGAGGTCCTGATGCGCCTGCCTTTTCGCTCGAACATCGTCGCTATCCTCTCCCTCGCGCTCGTCGCGAGTGCCACGTTCTGCCTCGGGGCGCAAGCTTCACAACCTCCGGATACCGAGGGCTACTACCGTCAGCCGGCGATTCATGGAGACACGGTGGTTTTCGTCGCCGAGGGCGATCTGTGGCGTGTCGATGCGATGGGCGGCGAGGCCGTGCGGCTGACCTCTCATCCCGGCGAGGAGGAGGATCCGGTGATCTCACCGGACGGCAAGACCGTGGCGTTTACGGCCACCTACGAGGGGCCGCGTGAGGTCTACACCATGCCGATCGACGGCGGGCTCCCGGTGCGCAGAACGTGGGGGAGCTCCCGCTACCTGCGGACAACCGGCTGGACGCCGGATGGCGAGCTGATCTATGCAACTCTCGCCAACAGCACCCTCCCGGGCGTCGAGCTCGTGCGGCTCTCGATCTCGAGCAAGGACACCACCCCTGTTTTCATCCCGCTCTACGGCGCGGCTGATGGCAGCTACGATCCGAGCGGCAAGACCCTCTATTTCACGCGCTACTGGGCGCAGCCGAGCCACACCAAGCGTTACAAGGGCGGCACCGCCCAATCAGTCTGGAAGTACACGTTAGGCGATGCCAAGGCCGTTCCGCTGACCGCAGACAATCCGGGCACCAGCCGCCACCCGATGTTGTGGCAGGGCCGGATCTACTTCGTCTCCGATCGCGACGGCACGATGAACCTCTGGTCGATGGACACCGACGGCGGCGACCTGAAACAGCTCACCCACCATCAGGGCTGGGACGTCCACCACCCATCCCTCGATCAGGGGAGGATCGTCTACCAGCTGGGCGCCGACCTCTGGGTTCTCGATATCGAATCGAAGGTGGACCAGAAGATTCCGATCACCCTCCGGTCCGATTTCGACCAGACCCGCGAGCACTGGGTCGACAAGCCGATGGACTATCTGACCGCGGCGCACATCTCCGCAGACGGCAGTCACGTGGTCCTCACCGCACGCGGTCAGGTCTTCGTCGTCCCCCGTCATCAGGGGAGGCTCACCGAGGCCGGACGGCAGTCTGGGGTGCGCTACCGCGACGCCCGGTTCGTGCCCGACGGCAAGTCGCTGGTGGTTCTCTCCGATGAGTCCGGCGAGGTGGAGGTCTGGACCCTCCCCGCCAACGGCGTCGGCCCCGGTCACCAGCTGACCACCGACGGCGACATCGTGCGCTGGGAAGCCGTCTCCTCTCCCGATGGCCGGTACATCGCCCACGACGACAAGAAGCAGCGGCTCTTCCTCTACGACACCAAGAGCGGTGAGAACAAGGAGATCGACGTCTCCGAGCACGACCGCTTCTTCGACCTCGCCTGGTCGCCCGACAGCAAGTTGCTGGCCTACGTGAGCGCCGCCGGCAACATGTTCAGCCAGATCAAGCTCTACAGTGTCGAAAGCGGCAAAAAGGCGATCATCACAACCGATCGCTTCGACAGCTACAGCCCCGCATGGAGCCCTGATGGCAAGTGGCTCTATCTCCTCTCGGACCGCAACCTGAAGTCGATCGTTCCCAGCCCCTGGGGCGCCTATGCCCCCGAGCCCTTCCTCGACAAGAAGAGCGAGATCTTCGCCATCGCCTTGACGCCAGGGGAACGCTCTCCCTTCACGCCTGACGACGAGCTTCACCCACTCCGCGCAGCCAAGAACGGCGAAAAGGCGGCCGGCAAGAAGGCCGAGGCCGAGAATACCGAGAAGAAGGCCGAGGCCGTGCCCGAGGTCAAGGTCAACCTCGACGGAATCGAAGGGCGGCTCGAGAAGGTCCCCGTCCCGCCCGGCAACTACCGTTCCCTCGCCGCCACCAAGGACGCGCTCTACTTCCTCTCCGGATCCGCCGGCGAGCGAACCGCGACCCTCGTCGCCCTGCCGATCAAGAACCGAGATCGCGAGGTTGAGACGGTCGTTCCCAAGGTCGACCGTTACGAGCTCTCCGCCAACGGCAAGGCGATCCTGGTCGCAAGCAAGAAGAAGCTGCTCGTGATCGACGCCAAGCCCAAGAAGGCGGATCTCGAGAAGGCGGCGCTCGATCTCTCCAACTGGAAGCTGTCCGTCATTCCGCGCGAGGAGTGGCAACAGATGTTCACCGACGCCTGGCGGCTGGAGCGCGACTACTTCTACGACCGTCACATGCATGGGGTCGACTGGCCGGCGATGCGCAAGAAGTACGAGCCGCTGGTCTCGCGCGTCACCTCCCGCTCCGAGCTCTCGGACCTGGTGGCCCAAATGGTCTCCGAGCTCTCGGCCCTTCACACCTTCGTCTACGGCGGCGACCTGCGAAAGGGCCGGGACGAGATCGACGTGGGCGCCCTGGGCGCTCGGTTCAGCCGCGATCCTGCCGCTGGGGGCTGGCGGGTCGAGCACGTCTATCAAGGAGACCCGGACCATCCGAGCGAGCTCAGTCCCCTCTCGCAACCCGGCGTGGAGGTCCGCGCTGGCGACGTCATCACCATGGTCAATGGCCAACCGACCCTTGCCGTTCCCTCCCTGGGTGAGCTCCTGCGAAACCGGGTCGGACAGCAGGTGCTCCTGCACGTGAGGAGCGGCGACGGCGCCCAGGACAAGAAGCGGGACGTCATCGCCGTTCCCATCTCCCAGCGTCAGGAGTCCAACCTCCGTTACAGCGAGTGGGAGTACACCCGGCGTGTGAGGGTCGAGAAGCTCGGGCAGGGCGAGCTCGGGTACGTCCACCTGCGCGCCATGGGTGGGCGCAACTTCAGCGAGTGGGCGGAAGGCTACTACCCGGTGTATAACCGCAAGGGTCTGATCATCGACATGCGCCACAACCGCGGCGGCAACATCGACAGCTGGATCCTCTCTCGCCTGCTGCGCAAGGTCTGGATGTACTGGACCCAGCCCGTCGGCAAGAGTGACAACTGGAACATGCAGTACGGATTCCGCGGCCACCTGGTGGTCCTCTGCGATGCTTGGACGGCCTCGGACGGCGAGGCCTTCACCGAAGGGTTCAAGCGTCTCCATCTGGGCAAGGTGATCGGGACCCGCACCTGGGGCGGCGAGATCTGGCTCTCCTCGAACAACTATCTCGAGGACGGCGGCATCGCCACCGCGGCCGAGTTCGGAGTCTACGGGCCGAAAGGCCAGTGGCTGATCGAGGGACACGGCGTCGGTCCGGACATCGTGGTCGACGACACTCCGCACCTGACCTTCGAGGGCGCGGACGCCCAGCTCGACGCCGCCATCGCCTACCTCCAAAAGCAGATCGCCGCGGAGCCGGTCCACCCCCCGCACCAACCGCCCTTCCCGGACAAGTCCTGGCACCCGGAACCGTGACGAGGTAGATAGACGACCGGTCCAGCGTCGGCGAGGTCGATCGGGGTTGGAGCTCTCGCCCGCTGCCGTGCGGAAGCGCCGGTTGCTGAGCGTCGAGGTGCCGCAGGCATGCCCTACAGTATGTTGAGGACACCGAGACGCGAGGAGCACGGCGCTGGCTGGTGTATCGCTGGTCGCAGTAGATTGCGAGTGAATGATGCGGGTTAGGGCGGTGGCCAGCTGCTTGAGGTTTCGGCCGTCCTTGAGTCCCGACGCGACTCGTGCGCGGTCCTCGTTGGTCCATGGGAGGCCGGCGTTCCTCGGCGGGCCGCGCTCGAGGTTGCGCAGGAGCAGCCGGTGGCCACTCCTGTGCGCCCCGACCCCAGAAGCGCGGCGGTTGTAAGCCGTCCCCCGCCCTCTCCGGCCGGGCTGCGCCCGACCTGCGACCCCCACGGCAACAACCACCTGCGCTTCCGGGGTCGTGGTGTTCCAACCAAACGAAAAAACCGCGCATCAGCGCGGTTTTGTTCGTTTGGTTGCGGGGGCAGGATTTGAACCTGCGACCTTTGGGTTATGAGCCCAACGAGCTACCGGACTGCTCCACCCCGCGTCACTTGCGGAGACGCAGTATAGGTGTGGGGGTGGGGCCTGTCAAGGTGCTGGGAGTCGGCGGCGGCGTCGGGGTGGCGAGGAGGATGACCTGCTCGCCGGGTCGCACCCAACCCAGGTCGCGGCGGGCCATGGACTCGACGGCGTCGGGGTCGGAGCGCAGGCTGTCGAGGGTCTGCTGCAGGCGCTCAATCTCCTGCTCGAGCTGGAGCTTGCGCTCCTCGAGGCGGCGCTGCTCGCGCCGAGCCTGGGTCACGTCCTCGAGTCCCTGGGTGACGATTCCCGACAGCACGCCCAGCACCACCAGGGCGATGATCGCGAGAACAATCAGCGAAAGCCGTTTCACCGCCCGCCGCGCGCCAGTACCGCCGACCCACGGAAGCGCGCCGCCTCCTCGAGCTCCTCCTCGATCCGTAGCAGCTCGTTGTACTTGGCAATACGTTCGGAGCGGCAGGCGGAGCCGGTCTTGATCTGGCCGGTGGACATGGCCACTGCGAGGTGGGCGATGGTGGTGTCCTCGGTCTCGCCCGAGCGATGGGAGATGACCGTAGTGTAGCCGGCCCTGTGCGCCATGCCGATGGCATCCACGGTTTCAGACAGGGTCCCGATCTGGTTGAGCTTGATGAGGACCGAGTTCGCTATCCCTTCCGAGATGCCGCGGGCGATGATCTCTGGGTTGGTCACGAAGATGTCGTCGCCGACGAGCTGGATGCGATCGCCGAGGCGGTCGGTGAGCCTCTGCCACCCGTCCCAGTCACCCTCGGCGAGGCCGTCCTCGATGGAGACGATGGGGAAGTCGTTCACCAGCTCCTCGTAGATGTCGATCATGTCATCGGAGCTGAGTCCGGTGCGGCCCTCGCCGCTGAGGTTGTAGACGCCGTTCGCGAAGAACTCCGAGGCGGCCGGGTCCATGGCCAGGGCGACCTGGCCGCCGGGCTCATAGCCGGCCTTCTCGATCGCTTCCATCAGCAGCTCGAGGGGAGCGCGGTTGGTGGGGAGGTCGGGCGCGAAGCCGCCCTCGTCGCCGACCCCGCTCGCCAGTCGGCGCTCCCTGAGCACCTTATGCAGGGTGTGGAAGACCTCGACGCCAGCGCGAAGGGCGTTGGAGAACGAGGCGAAACCTACCGGCATGACCATGTACTCCTGGAAGTCGACCGAGTTATCGGCGTGCACGCCGCCGTTGAGGACGTTCATCATCGGCACCGGCAGCTCACGCGCGCAGCAGCCGCCGAGGTACTGGTACAGGGGCAGGCCGGCGGCCTCGGCGCCGGCGCGGGCGACCGCAAGCGACACCGCGAGAATGGCATTGGCACCGAGGTTCGACTTGTTGTCGGTGCCGTCCGCCTCGAGCATCGCCAGATCGACGCCGAGCTGGTCGCGGGCGTCCATGCCCTCGATGGCGTCGGCGATCGGGCCGTTGACGTGCTCGACGGCCCGCAGCACACCCTTGCCGCCGAAGCGCGCCGAGTCACCGTCTCGCAGCTCCAGCGCTTCGCGGGAGCCGGTCGAGGCTCCGGACGGCACCAGCGCCCGCGCCACGGTGCCGCCGGAGAGGATGACCTCGGCCTCGACCGTGGGGTTGCCGCGTGAGTCGAGAACCTCTCGTGCCTGAACGAAGTCGATGTCGAACATTTCACATCCTCCAGTTGGTGAGCAGCTTCCGCGCCAGGTGAAGGAGGTAGCGCATCTCCTCCTTGGTCGGTCCTTCGGCGTACAGGCGAACCTTGGGCTCGGTCCCGGCGCGACGAATGAGGATCCAGCCACCGCCGTCGAACGAGAGCTTGAGCCCGTCGCGGCGGTCGACGGCGGCGACCGTACGCCCGTCTACGGTCGTCCACTCCTGCTCGAGGCGTCGCTCCAGTACCCGGCCGACGGCATGTGTGAGGGGTACCTGAACCCTGCGGAAGAACTGGGCGCCGACCCGCTCATGGAGCTCCTGGGCAAGGTCATAGAGGGTTCGGCCCTCGACCGCGACCATCTCGGCAACGAGCAGACATGCGAGGATGCCGTCGCGTTCCGGGAGGTTGCGGGTCCAGGCCAGGCCCGCGCTCTCCTCGGCGGCGTACTCGAGGGTGCCGTCGACCAGCATGGGGCCGAAATTCTTGAAGCCGACCGGAGTCTCGACGACCTCGAGGCCGTGATCGCGGGCAACGGCGTCGATCAGTGTCGAGGTCGCGACGGTCCGTCCTACCGCTCCAGAGAAGCCGCGCCGCCGCGCCAGATAGTCGAGCACCAGGGCCAGCATCAGGCTCGACTCCTTGAGGCGGGCGCCGCGGTCGAGAATCCCGAAGCGGTCGCCGTCGGCATCCGTGGAGAGCCCGAGATCGGCATGGGTGCTACGCATGACGTCGCGCAGGCGGCCGAGGTTCTCCGATGTGCACTCCGGGGCGTAGCCGCCGAAGAAGGGGTCGCGCGTGTTGTGGATGACGGTGACCGGGATCTGGTTCTCGAGCAGGATGTGATCGAGGTACTCGCGGCTGCTGCCGAAGAGGGGGTCGACGACGAGTGTGATGCCGCTCGAGCGGATCGCCTCCCAGTCGATGAGCTCCTGCAAGCGGTTGAGGTAGACCGGTCGCGGGTCGTAGCGGCCGAGGAGCTCGGGCCGCGGCAGGTAGACATCGGCGAAGGTGGGCTCGAGGGCGCGGTAACGCTCCTCGACCTGATCGGTCAGCGCGGTCGAGGCGAGGATCCCGTCGCGGGTGTAGAACTTGAGCCCGTTGTACTCCGGGGGGTTGTGACTGGCCGTGAACAGGATGCCGCCGGCCGCACCACGCTCGCGGATCGCCGAGCTGAGGACCGGCGCCGGGATGTCGCGCACGGGCAGCGAGACCGACACCCCGTTGCCTGCGATGAGCTGTGCCGCGGAGGCAGCGAACTTCTCCGACAGCATGCGGGTGTCGTAGCCGACCAGGATGAGGTCCGGATCGGAGGCGTTGGCCTTGAGGACATCGACGATGGCCTGCGTGACCGCCCGCACTCTGCGGAAGGTGATCTCGCGGCCGACGATTCCCCTCCATCCGGAGGTTCCGAAGTGCACCATGACGGCGCGAGCTTATCACACGGAGAGAGCGGGCGGTATTGGGATTTTTTGTCGTAAGATGTTATGGTGTAAGAAGTAAAGAGTAAGGAGTGAGAAGTAAGGAGTGAGAAGTAAGGGGTGAGGAGGTGAGGAAGTTCCGCCCATCCACCCGGTGACGGAGTGGCGGAGTGACAGAGTGACAGAGTGACAGAGGCCCCCGCTCACCCGGAGAACGTGGGCCGAGACCATCCCAGAGAAGGGGGCGCTCAAACGGGCGTGCCGGGCGCGGCATTCCTCCGAAGCGAGACGCGGAGCCGGCTGCCATGGGAGAGGAATGCCGACGACGGGCGTCTGCGGAGCAGGCGCGCGGCCGCCGGAGCTCCAGAGAATCCTCTCCCAAGCCGTTCTGGCACCGATTCCCCGATCAAGCAGCCCCACCCCACCCAGAGCCTCCCTCGCCTGCGGCTCGTCACGATGGCACGGTGAAACGGCGACTCGGAGCTCGGCCGATCCGCGTTGTTACCGTGCTGCCTTGCCCAATGCCGACGGGCGAGCGAGGGTAAACCGCAGCCTCACCCGCGGGGCGCTCTCGAGAGCCTCGGCGAGCTCGGCGGCGTCGGCGAACCGGGCCTTGGCGAGGCGTCGTCCCTCGCAGTGGACCGACAGTTGGTTGCCCACGAGGGGCCACGGTCGGAGGCGCAGAACGGTGTCGGAGGGCCTGGTGACAGCGATCTCCTCGGCGTCGCCGCCGGCGCCAATGGCGTGAGCCGCGAACCGCCCTTCGAGACCGGCGCACAGGTGAACCGCGGTCAGGTCGCAGGTGGCCAGGACACGGCGGTTGACCTCCATGCCGATGCCCTCGAGGCACCCCTCGTACCGTGAGTCCAGGCGCAACTCCGTTCGCCAGACCTCGACCCGCTCGGCCATCGCACGGCGGAAGGCGGTGACCTGCTCTGTCGCCTCCTGATCGCCGCGGTCGGCCGCATCCGCCTCCTTGATCCCGGCCAGGAAGCGGAAGTGGTCGGCCACCAGGAGTCCGGCATAGCGTGCGTGCTGGGCCGTGCGCGCCACCGAGTCGGCCCAGATGCCGAGGTGTGGAACCACCTCCATGCGGTCAAACGTGCGTGGCCGGCCATCGGCGTCCAGCTGTGGTCTGCGGTCGAAGTCTGTCCACCCGGAGTCGTGCAGCATGACCGCCGCCAGGACCTCGGCCCGCGGCGCCGGACGCGGGAAGCGGCGGTTGCCCCAGTGATCGGCGATCTGCCACGCCAGCCAGGAATGGGAGGTCTGGGGGATGACGATCGGACCGCCGGGGTCGTTCTCACCGAAGATGAACATCATTCATGGTAACCACGATAGGCGGTCCGGAGCAATCACCGGCCATCTCGCACGATGGGGTACGATGTTGCGGCCCGCGTTGGCGGGCGAGGAGGACTCCATGCGCCGTGTCTTGCAGGCTCTTCTGATCGGAACCGTGATCTTCCCGGCGGCACTGGCCGCCGCGGCCAGCCATCCATTCGCCGTCGAGGACCTGGTGGCGATGAAGCGGGTTGCGGACCCCCAGCCGTCACCTGACGGGACCCAGGTCGCGTTCGTGGTGACCACGATGGACCTCGAGGCCAACCACGGCCGCTCGGATATCTGGGTCGTGAGCGTCGACGGGTCCCGGGCGCGGCGTCTCACGACCAACGCCGCCGCCGACTGGAACCCTCGATGGCGCGGCAACGACACGCTCTACTTCCTGTCGACACGCTCCGGCTCGGCCCAGGTGTGGCGGCTGTCGTTCGCGGGCGGTGAAGCCGAGCAGGTGACAAGCCTGCCCATCGACGTCGACAACCTGACCGTCGGCCCGACCGGCGGAGCCTTGTTCGTGTCGGCGGCCATCTTCCCGGACTGCGAGGATTCCGTGCCCTGCACCGCCCAGCGCCGGGCCGAGAGGCGCGCCAAGAAGACCTCAGGCATGATCTTCGACCATCTCTTCGTGCGCCACTGGGACACCTGGGAAGACGGGACGTTCAACCATATTCTCCGCATTCCCCTCGGTGACGGCGGCGTGCCTGCCGGCCCCGCGCGGGATCTGATGCAGGGCATCGCCTCCAACTCGCCGACCAAGCCCTGGGGCGGCAGCGAGGACTACACAGTGTCCCCGGACGGGCGCTGGCTTCTCTACAGCGCCAAGGCCGTGACTGGCTCAGAGGTTGCATGGTCCACCAACTATGACGTCTACGCCGTGCCGGCCGATGGCTCGGCCGCCCCCCGCGACCTGACCTCGGAGAATGCGGCGTGGGATGCCGCACCGACGTTCTCGCCGGACGGCAAGACGGTGGCCTATCTGGCGATGAACCGGCCCGGATACGAGTCCGACCGCTTCCGGGTCGTGCTGATGGACTGGCCGGCGGGCTCCCGGAAGGTGCTGACCGAGTCGTGGGACCGCTCGCCCTCGGATCTGGTCTGGGCTGCGGACGGCAAGACGCTGCTCGCCACCGCGGACAACGTCGGCAACCACTCGATCTTCAGCATCGACGCTGCAACCGGCCGGGCAGTGGCGCTGGTGACCCGCCATTCCAACACCTCGCCGCGCCCCCTGGCGCACGGGAAGCTGGTGTACTCCCAGGACAGCCTGGTGTCGCCGGCCGAGCTCTACCTGCTTCCGCGGGCGGGCGGCGCCGTGCAGCGCCTCACCCACCTCAACGATGAGCACCTCGCGCAGCTCCGCTTCGGAACCTACCAGCAGTTCTCCTTCATCGGCGCCCACGGCGACGAGGTTTTCGGCTACCTTCTGCACCCGGTGGACTTCGATCCCAAGCAGACCTACCCGCTGGCGTTCCTGATCCACGGGGGTCCCCAGGGGAGCTTCGATGACCACTTCCACTACCGCTGGAACCCGGAGATCTACGCCGCCCACGGCTACGCTACGGTGATGATCGACTTTCACGGCTCGACCGGCTACGGCCAGGCGTTCACCGACGCCATCAACGGCGATTGGGGTGGGGCGCCCTACGAGGACCTCATGAGGGGGCTCGACGACGTGCTCCGCCGTCATGCGTGGATCGACTCCAACCGCATGGCGGCGCTCGGCGCCAGCTTCGGCGGCTACATGATCAACTGGGTGCAGGGCCATACCGACCGCTTCAAGGCGCTGGTCTGCCACGACGGCAACCTCGACGAGTACATGGCCTACTTCGACACCGAAGAGCTGTGGTTCCCGGAGTGGGAGCACGGCGGCACGCCGTGGGACAACCCGGATGGGTACCACAAGGACTCCCCGGTGCGGTTCGTGAAGAGCTGGAAGACCCCCGAGCTGGTCATCCACGGCGCCCGGGACTACCGCGTCGCGGACACACAGGGGCTGGCGACGTTCAACGCCCTGCAGCGTCTCGGCGTGCCGTCGCGGCTGCTCTACTTCCCGGACGAAAGCCACTGGGTGCTCAAGCCCGAGAACTCCATCCAGTGGCACCACGTGGTCCTCGACTGGATTGATCGCTGGACCGCGCCGCCGGCACCGACGCCCACGCCGGAGCCAGGAAGTGAGAAGGTGAGCAAGTGAGGGGGTGAGGAGGGCCCTCCCGCCCGGCCAGTGACGGAGTGACGAAGTGATGGAGGCCCCCACCCACCCGGAGAGCGCGGGCGCAGCGGGTTCCAGAGCAGGGTGCGTTCAAACGGGCGTGCCGGGCGCGGCATCCCCCTGAAGTATGAAGGGAAGCCGGCCGCAGTAGGAGGGGAATGCCGACGCCCGGCTCCCACGGCCGTTGGCGATGGGAGTATAGGGCGCACCATTGAGGGAGATAGCTGGGGCAGGCTACGGCGGTCGCCGTCAGGGCGGCGATCCCCTCTCGTGACCGCACGGCCGCCGGCGCCCCGGAGAAGGAGCCGGCGGTGCTACCATTGGCGCAGAGGTCACTCGTGAGGGAGGTCGGGGTGACGGTCACCTGCCCGCAATGCCAGACTCAGTATCGGTATGAAGCGGCCCGCTTCGGGGCCGCCGAATCCAAGCGCCTCAAGTGTCCGAAGTGCGGCATCGTGTTCGAGGTCAGAAGACCCGGCGGTGACGAGGCGGACGTGACCAACGTCGACGAGCGGCACCGGGCCACGATGGTCGGCGGCACCGTGAGCCTGGACTCCCTCCAGGCCGAGCCCGAGGCTCCGGAGCTGCCGGAGCTGCCACCGCTGGCCGACGACCTGAGACTGTCGCTGGCGGTGATCGCGGGGACGCAGGCCGGAAGCGTCTTTCCCATTGGCAAGCCGCGAATGTATCTCGGCCGAGGTGCCAACATGGACGTTCAGCTTAACGACGCCGAGGTCTCGCGGCGCCATGTCATGCTCGAGGTGCGCGACGAGGAGGCGACGGTAGTGGATCTCGGATCGACCAACGGCATCTTCGTGGCCGGCCGCAGGATTGAACGCGCCACGCTGACCAACCAGGGGGAGTTCTCGCTCGGCTCGACCACCCTCATGTTCATCGTGACCCCGCTCGGGGAATCGTCGTAACGCGAGTTGGTCGGGTTGATGCCAGGATCGACCAGCGAGTGCCGAATCTGCGCGGTGGCGGGTTCAGCTCAGCGTAGGCGCGTGGGCGGAAGTCGGCAGGAATCTTGCTAAACCGCGCAGCGGTGCCGGACTCTCGCTCAGCATCAGGAGCGGAGGTCTGTCCGCAGCGCCCGTGATAGCGCCGATTTCGTAGGAGGTGAGTACATGATCGAGGTTGAGCATCTCAGCAAGACGTATGTCGACGTGCCCGTGGTGGATGACATCTCGTTCTTCGTGCCGGAAGGCCAGGTGCTGGGTTTCCTCGGACCGAACGGTGCCGGCAAGACAACCACCATGCGCATGCTCACGGCGTTCCTGCCGCCGACCGCCGGCAGGGTCGTGGTGGCCGGGATCGACCTCGACATCGACCCCGTGGCTCTCCGCCGCCAGGTGGGCTACCTGCCGGAAAACGTCCCCCTGTACCCGGAGATGCGGGTGGAGGAGTACCTGCGCTTCCGCGCCGATATCGAGGGAATCCCGCGTGCCGAGGTCGGGACCAACACCGAGTACGTTATCGATCGTTGCATGCTTGGCGAGGTGCGGCGCCAAGTCGTCGGGACGTTGTCGAAGGGCTACCGGCAGCGGGTGGGTCTCGCGGGGGCGCTGATCCACCGGCCGCCGGTATTGATCCTCGACGAGCCGACCGTCGGCCTCGATCCCAACCAGATCATCAAGATCCGTGAGCTGATCGCCGAGCTTGGGCGCGAGCACACGGTCATCCTGTCGACCCACATACTGCCCGAGGTCGAGCAGGTGTGCGAGCGGGTGCTGATCATCGATCGGGGTGCGATCGTGGCCGACGGCGCCCCGGACGAGCTACGCAGCCGGCTGGTCGGCAACCCGGTGCTGCGCGTCGAGCTGCGCGGTGCCGACGGCGGCGCGGCCGGGCCACTCGGCGCCCTGCCGGGCGTGCTCGGGGTCGAGCACGACGGCGAGGGCCGCTACCGCGTGGAGCACGACAGCGCTAGCGATCCGCGGGAGGCGATCTTCCGTCTTGCCGTTGACGGTGGCTGGGTGCTTGCCGAGCTCGCCGCGGAGCGCGCATCGCTCGAGGACGTCTTCGTCCGCCTGACGACGCGCGACGAGACGGCCCGCTCCGCGCCGGTCGAAGCTCACGAGGAGGTGTGAGATGCGTAAGGTCACGGCACTGGTGCGGCGCGAGCTGATCGCGTACTTCTCCTCGCCGCTCGCGTACATGGTCCTGACAGCGTTCCTGCTGTTGCAGGGCTACATCTTCTACCTGATCGTCTCTTTCCTCAACGATCCCCGGACCCAGGCGATGACGCCGCTGCGGCTGTTCTTCGGCGGGACGATCTTCTTCTGGCTGTTCCTGCTGTTCGTGGTGCCGGTGATCACGATGCGGCTGATTGCCGAGGAGCGGCGGTCGGGGACCATCGAGCCGCTGCTCACCTCCCCCATCACCGAGGGCCAGGTGATCCTGGGCAAGTTCCTGGCCGCGCTGGCCTTCTACATTGTGCTGTGGCTGCCGACGTTGATCTACATCGTGATCCTGAAGCAGCACACGGCGATCGATCTCGGGCCGGTGGCTGCCGGCTATCTCGGGGTCCTGCTGCTGGGGATCCTGTTCCTGGGCGTCGGGACCTTCGCCTCGACGCTGACCAACAACCAGCTCATTGCCGCGGTCCTGGCCTTCGCGGCGATCGTGCTGCTGTTCTCCGTCGGGCTGCTGCAGCAGCTGCTGGTCTCCTCCTCGGCGCTCAGAGACGTTTTCGGATACATGAACCTGTGGTCCCAAATGGATGACTTCGCACGCGGGATCGTTGATACCCGGCATGTCGTGTACCAGCTGTCGGTGGGCATCATGTTCCTGTTCCTTGCGGTCAAGTCGCTCGAAGTGAAGAAGTGGAGGTGATGAGGTGAGGAAGCAGGCAGTCCGCTACACGGCAACCGGGATCGTCGGCGTCCTCCTGGTGATCGCTCTGGCAGTGATGGTCAACTGGCTCGGCGCCCGCCACTGGCACCGCTTCGACTGGACGGGGTCCCACCTCTACACGCTGTCGCAGAAGTCTCTCAACATCGTCAAGGGCCTCAAGGACGACGTACGGGTCGTGGTTTTCATGACCCCGTCGTCCAAGCTCTACGACCAGGTGCACGAGCTGCTCGGGCGCTACGGGTCGGCCTCCCCCAAGATTCACGTCGAGTACATCGATCCGGACAAGGAGCCGCTCAAGACCCGGCAGCTGGCGCAGCAGTTCAAGATCTCGGTCGCGAACACCGTGGTGTTCGCGGTCGGCGACCGCACCAAGTACGTCACCTCGGACCAGATGGCCGACTACGACTACTCCGGGATGCAGATGGGCGGCGCCCCCAAGCTCAAGGCGTTCAAGGGCGAGGAGCAGTTCACCGCCGCCATCCTGTCGCTGGTATCGCCGCACGTGCCGAAGGTGTACTTCGTCACCGGGCACGGCGAGGCATCGATCGCGGGTGGCACCCAGGGACGTTCGCTGGCCTCCGTCGACCAGGCGATCAAGCGAGAGGACATGCAGGTGGCCGATACCTCGCTGCTGTCGGGCAAGGTGCCCGATGACGCCGACGTCCTCGCCATCATCGGTCCGACCGCGCCGTATGCCGAGAACGAGCTCACAGTTCTCGGCAAGTACCTCGATAGCGGCGGCCGCCTGCTGGTGTGCCTCGACCCATTGATCCAGCGCGACGGCGGCATGACCTCCACGCGTCTCGAGGGCTTCCTCGTCAAGCACGGGGTCCGGGTGGACGACGATCTCGTCGTCGACCCCTCTCGCCGGCTGCCATTCTTCGACCTGTCGGCGGTCTACCTGACGGACTTCACCTCGCACCCGATCACCGACGGTCTGCAGGGGATGGCGGTCCTGTTCCCAGTCACGCGCTCGCTCAAGGCACTCCCCGGCAGTGGGTGGACCTCCACCGAGCTCGTCAAGACCACAGCATCCGGTTGGGGGGAGACCGACCTCAAGCAGCTGCTGGCCGGCAAACCGGTCGCAAAGGACAGCAACGACATCGCAGGGCCGGTGGCGGTCGCGGTGGCTGTCCAGGGCACCTCGACCAAGGCGGCCGACGCCGCCAAGGCGGATGCCAAGAAGGACAACGGCTTCCGCCTCGTGGTCTTCGGAGACTCCGATTTCCTGACCGACGGCCAGGTCTCCAACGCCGGCAACCTGACGCTCGCCCTCAACAGCTTCAACTGGCTCGCCAAGAGGGAGCAGTCGATCGGCATCCCGCCACGGGCGGTCGAGCAGGTGAGCCTGTTCCTGTCGAGCCAGCAGCTGCGGACGATCCTCCTCATTTCTCTCATCGGCATGCCCGGGCTCGCCATCATCATCGGCGTGTTCGTGTGGCGGCGGCGCCGCCACTAGGAGGTTGCGATGCGCAGCGGACGACTTCTCGTTCTGACCCTGGTGGTGGTTGCGGTGGGAGCCTTCATCTTCTTCTACGAGCGGCACCTCCCCACCAGCGAACAGGTCAAGGAACGGTCGGACAAGGTGCTTGCGAGCATCAAGCGGGACGATGTCGTCGGCCTTGACATCACCAACAGCCACGGCAGCTTCCAGCTCGAGAAGCAGGACGACCACTGGCGCCTCGTCAAGCCGATCCAGTTCGCGGCCGACGACACCGCAGTCGGCTCCCTGCTGACCGCGCTCTCCGGCCTCAAGATCGACCGCTCGCTGGCGCCGGGCGAGGTCAAGCCAGCGGAGTACAAGCTCGACAAGCCCGAGATGTCGGTCGTGCTCCGGACCAAGAATGGCGGCAAGACGAAGCTCGACGTGGGAGGCAAGGCGGCTCTTGGCTCCAACCGGGCGGTGAGCCTCGGCGACGGCCGCATCCTGCTCTGTCCCGGGTACTTCACCTCGGATCTCGACAAGCCCCTGGACGGCTGGCGGTCGCACAAGGTCGTCAACCTCTTCGCCGACCAGGTGGCGTCGCTGGAGGTGAAGCGGCCGACCGGACGGGTACAGGCGGTGCGCAAGGGCGAGCACTGGGAGCTCCTGGAGCCCGTCAAGGACCTCGCCGACCGGGACCAGGTGCGGAACGTGATCTCGGATCTCAACGAGCTCAAGGTCCAGGAGTTTCTGGATGCCGGCAGCGACCTCGCCAAGCTCGGCCTCGACCACCCGCGCTACGACGTGACCCTGGTACGGACCGAAGGCAAGGGACCGGTCGAGCTCGATTTCGGCGTCATCAAGGAGGTCGATGGCAAGAGGCGCGTTGCCTGCCGGCGCGACGGCAAGGACCTATTCTGGGTCAGCGACCAGGCCGAGGTGGCGCTGGGCAAGGCGCCCGTCCTGTGGCGGTCGAAGAAGGTCTACCCGTTCGACGCCTGGGATGTCGAGGAGGCATCTTTCACCGACGGCAAGAACCAGGTTGATCTCAAGCGTGATGCCGGCGTCTGGAAGCTTGCCGACGGTAAGGACGCCAACTCGACCGCGGCGCTCGGGCGCCTGTCGAAGCTGTCCGGGCTCGAGGCCGAGGCGTTCGACCTCGTCAAGCCAACGATGGCCGAACGCGGCCGCATCACGCTGACCCTGTCGGCTGGCGGCAGCGCCAAGGATGACAAGGGCGCCAAGGCGCAGAAGGTCACCTACATGTTCTACCCGCCGCTGGCTGCCGGCGGCAGGGCGCTGGTGACGGTTGACGCTCGCCCGATGGTGATGAGCGTTGAGGCGTTCAAGGTCGATCAACTGCTCGGCAACCTCGACGAGCTCGCCACGCCGCCGACGCCGACCCCGGCGGCGACCGCGACGCCAACGTCCAAGAAGTAGCTCGCGAGTGAATGATCCGGGTTAACATGCGGCCATGATGCGGCGCGGCCGGCTGGGCCGGCAGACGGGTGTGGCGTGACCGAAGCGGGTTGGCGGGAGCAGTTCGACGATCTCAAGCGTCGTCGGCCGGAGCTTGCACAGCGCGTTTGTCGCAAGCTCCTGGTCGACATGCATCGGCAGGGTCTACTCGACCTCGATGCACTGGACGACGAGGTCGCGGGGCTTCTGAGGCTGGGTGTCGTCCGGCATGATGACGATCCGAACCGGCCGCTGCGGCAGGTACCGGGAGGCTCCAGCGCAACACTGTATGATCTCGCGCTGCAGCATGCGGAGCGCCACCTCAGCCCGGAGCAGATCTCGGCCGCGATCCGGATCACCGAGAAGCGGCACCTGGCGTACGAGGTCTCACGATTCGCCGAGGACTTCGAGTCGCCACTTGTCGACCTGCGAGCGAAGATCCGTGAGTTCCTCGACTTCGCTCCAGGTGAGGGGGCCGAGCCGCGCGAGGACGTCATTGGAACCCGGGCCTCGCTGGTGCGGCGGCTGTTGACCGATCAGCTCGACTTCATCTCGGTGGCCAAGCAGTTTATCCGCGTTCGCGACTTTGCCGACGTGCTCGACCACACGGTGCCCACGGCCGGCAACCAGGGCCGGCTGGGAGGCAAGGCGGCGGGTCTCATCCTGGCATCCTCGATCCTGAGCCGCGCGCAGCGTGAGGGGCGCTTCTCGGGCCAGTTCTGCGTCCCGAGATCGTTCTTCGTGCCGGCTAACGGAATCCTCGAGTTCATCGAGCACAACGGTCTCGAGGAGCTCATCAACGTCAAGTACCGGCCGCGTGAAGAGGTCCGCGACGAGTACCCGCTGGTGCAGCGTCTGTTCAAGAGCGGCGAGTTCCCGCCGACGTTGCACGACGGTTTGAAGGCCCTGCTCGATGAGGTGCGTGATCGGCCGCTCGTCGTACGGTCCTCGAGCCTGCTCGAGGACCGCATCGGGCACGCCTTCTCCGGCAAGTACAAGAGCCTCTTCATCTCGAACAAGGGCACGAACAAGCAGCGGCTCGAGATGCTGGAGAGCGCAATCGCCGAGATCTATGCCTCGATCTTCGGCCCCGACCCGATCGAGTACCGGCGGGAGAGGGGGCTGCTCGACTTCCAGGAGCTGATGGGGATCCTCATCCAGGAGGTCGTCGGGCCCGAGGTGGCAGGGATCGTTCTGCCGGTATTCGCCGGCGTTGCTTTCTCGCGCTGCGAGATGCGTTGGGCCTCGCGAATCCGGCGCACGGACGGCATGGCGAGGATCGTCGTCGGCCTCGGCACCAGGGCGGTCGACCGCACCGGCGACGACTACCCGGTGCTGGTCGCTCTGGAGCAGCCGACGCTGCGGGCGACACAGCAGCCTGAGGAGGTCTACAGGTACTCCCAGCACACGGTCGACGTCGTCGACCTGCGCGCGGGCCAGTTCGACTCGGTGCCGCTGGTGGACCTGATGGCCCGCGTCGGCCGCCAGCTGCCGATGACCGGCAAGGTGTTCTCCATCTACCGCGACCGCCAGATCCTGCCCCTGATAGGGATCATGGCGCAGTTCGAGCCGGACGAGCTCGTGATTACCTGTGACGGGCTGCTCCGGTCCGGCTTCGCCGCCGAGCTGAAGAAGATGCTCGACATCCTCGAGGGGGGACTGGGCGAACCGGTGGACGTGGAGTTCGCCCACGACGGCAGCGACCTCTACCTCCTCCAGTGCCGGGCGCTGAGTCACAGTCTGGCGGTGCGCCGGGTGGCGGTTCCGGGTGATGTCCCTGACAGTGACACGGTGTTCACCGCCAACCGCTACGTCCAGACCTGCCAGCTCCGGGACCTCGAGTGGATCGTCCTGGTGGATCCGCGGGACTACGAGACCATGCCCTCGGAGGCGGCAATGCGGCGGGTGGCGGACGTGGTGGGGGCGCTCAACAGCGCCCTTCCCGAGCGCCGTTTCATTCTCATGGGGCCCGGCCGCTGGGGAAGCCGCGGCGACATTCGGCTCGGTGTTCCCGTCACCTACGCCGACATCTGCCACACCTCGCTGCTGGTCGAGATCGCACGTCAGCGGGGGTCCTACCTGCCGGACGTCTCCTTCGGCACCCACTTCTTCCAAGATCTCGTCGAGTCGTCGATCTACTACCTGCCACTCTATCCGGATGACCCGGAGGTGGTCTGGAACGAGGCCTTTCTCGACGATGCGGACAACTCGCTCGGGCTGATGCTTCCCCAGTTCGCCGACATGGAGGGGGTGGTGCACCTGATTCACGTGCCCGAGGTGGCGGCCGGCCGTCTCCTTCACGTCGTCATGGACGGCGAAGCGGAGCGGGCGCTGGGATGGGTGAAGTAGGAAGCCCTGCCCACCAAGAAGTGACTAAGTGATTAAGTTGTTAGGTGATTAGGTTCCACCACCCATTCAGGACGCCGGACACGGGGGTTCCCCGACTCATCCATAGCGATTCGCGCAGCGAATCGCTGGCGGCGTTACCATGGCGCGGATGAACACGAAGCAAGAGAAGCCCGCGAGAGCGAAAACGGATGTCCCGTGGTGGGCGCCGCAGCCCGGTGCCGCAAGTCCCCACTCGCGCTGGTTGTCGGCGCTGCTGCTCGCGGTGCTCCTGGCAGTGGTGCTGGCCAGCCGAATGGCGGCGCTTCCCGCCTCCATCTGGCACCAAGACGAGGCGGAGTTCGCGTCGTCGGTCATCAGCTTCGACATCGAGTGGGGGCGTCCGCACCCGCCGTGGTTCCCGCTGTGGATCCTGATCGGCAAGGGAGTGCACGCGTGCGGAGTGCCGGCCGCCCGCTCGCTACAGCTGGCGAGCCTGGTTCTGTCCACGGCGACGGTGGTTCCGCTGATCATGCTGTGGGGACTGTGGCTGCGCAGGGAGCTGGCGGTGGCGGCGGCGTTGCTGTTCCTGTTCCTGCCTGGGGTGTGGGTGCTCTCGGGGCGAGCGTTCTCGGACACACCCGCGGTGGCGGTCCTCATCGCGGCGATCGCATGCTGGCTGGATTCGCGAGCGGGCCGCGGCAAGATCGCCGCCGGCTCCCTGCTGGCTGGTCTGACCGTGCTCCTGAGGCCCCAACATGCGGTGCTGCTGGCGGGCCCTCTGATCGTGGCCTGGCGTCGCGGTGCCGACCGCACGGCCCTCCTCGGGCCGGCGACGCTGTGTGGGGCTGCCGGAGTCGCCGGCCTGCTAGTGGCGGCGAAGGGTCCGGGCCTCCTGCTGCAGTCCGTTCACCTGCAGTCCATCTACCAGGGTGCTGTGATGGCGAGGGCGGCGGGCTCCTTTGCCGCCTCGGGCCTGGCGCGCACGCTTGTCTACCCGCTGGCGGCTCTTGCATGGCTGATCGCCGCCGCCGTCGGCGCCCACGTGCTGGCCCGCCACAAGGATGCCGGCGCCTGGGCTCTCCTCGCCGGAACCGTGGCGCCGAGCCTCCTCATGCTGGCGATGTTCCTGGACCCCGTGGAGCCCAGGTACTGGCTACCGTTCCTCGCTCTCTCGAGTGGCCTGGTGGTCATCGGCCTGGCGAACGTTTCCAGGCGGGCGGCTGTGCCGTTGGTTGCACTCGCGATCACCACCTCGGCGTGGGTCGTGGTGCCGCAGCTCGGCCGTTTCCGGCACGAGGTCTCGCCGCCGCTCCGGGCGCTCGCTGCAGCCGACGGCCTGGCCGCCGGCGAGGGTGGCGTGGTTGTGGGAGACCTCGACCTGAGGCCGTTCGGCGAGTACCTCCGATTGTCTGGCCAACTGCGTTCACGAGTCCTGTACGACATCGAGCTGGGCCGCAGGACGGGGGTTCCGCCACCGTGGCAGACCGTGGCTGCGTACACCGATGACAATGGCAGCTTCGTTCAGTCCGGCGAAACGACGCAGCACTTCACCTGCGGCGTGCCGCTGCTCGAGCGCCTGGTGCCCGGTCCCTACCTGACCTCGACGGTGGTCGACAACGCCAGGGTGCGACCCAGGCGGTAAAGCCCGGCTTGCTGCAAGCTCCAAATCCCGAGCTGCCGCCCCGCTCGCCGGTCCGGCGTTGTCCGACGTCAGGCTCGGCTCCGTGCGTCGCTGCCGTGCCGTCGGCCAGCGTTTGCTGGCAGGTTGCGGCTGCCAATCGGAGAAGCTCTGCGGGGCGGCACCGCCGCCCCGCAGAGCTCTTCGGTACCGCGAGGAGGCGCCCTTCAGTGCTGTGTGGGACGGTCTCCAGACAGGCCCTGGTCTGTCACGCCCTGTATCTGCTGGGGGTTGAGGTGGGCCCAGTCGAGCCCGCGCTCCGCCGGCTGACCGTGGAGCTCCGGGTGCAGGTAGGTGCCCTGTTCTGCCACAGGCTTCTCCTCCTCTACCGGGATACGATGGGCCTCCGCGTACGCATCGTGGCGGACGCCGGTCACCTGCCAGGAAACCTCCATTCCCGGCGATCCGCCGGCTATCCTGAACCGGTTACCGGCGATCTTGTCGGCGATGTAGAGGTTGGGACCGGGTGCTCCGATTGCGGTGAGCTGGTAACGGAAGTCGCGGTTGAGCGCCTCGAAGTACCCTGGAAGATCGACCCAGGCGGTACCCTGGTCATCCAGCACTACCACGCCGTCGTACACGTTCTTCATGTCCGGCGACTCGACGAAAGAGTGCGACAGGTACTTGTGCGCGGGGTCGAGAGGGTGGTCGATCTTGAAGGAGCCGGCGGATTTCGAAAGCGTGCCGGTAACGTGGACGTTCCCGACGAAGTACCCGGCGTATCCGGACGACGAGCTGCTTGTACCGTACACGCCGTAGTTGACACCGCTGGTGCCAGTCGCAAAGCCGAAGACCCCCGACCCAGACGTTGCGGTCCCGTACACGCCCCAGCCGGTGCCGTTCTGGCTTCCCCACACACCGATGCCACTACCGAGGGTTCCCATGTTGGCTCCTCGAACGGCTGCCGAATATCCTCCCGGGGACGTGGATGTGACGACCGCGTCTACCGCCTTGGCGTAGGACGCGGTGCTGGCCGTTGCTGCGTAGACGCCGGTGCCGGTGATGCTGTGGCCGCTGAGCCCGTAGCCGCTGCTGCTGGAGCCGTAGACGCCCGTCCCGCTGGCCGCCGCGCCCCAGATCGCAGTCTCGGATCCCGTTGTAGCCGTGATCCCGCGGCCGCTGCCAGTGTTCATGAGATCGAAGAGGGGTGTGGAGCCGGACGTCGAGCCTGACCCCGAGTACGGCAGGGTGAGGCCTCCTCCAGCAGGGTCCTGCCAGGCAACGTCGGTTCCCGTGGAGGTCAGCACCTGTCCGGCGCTGGAACCGAGGGCCGAGAGGCGGTTCGGGACGATGGTGCCGAGGTGAATGTCGCCACCAGTAATCGTCCCGTCGTAGATTTCAGAGCTGGTCACGCTGCCGGCCATCAGGTCGATCGTTGCGATGCTCCCATTGGCGATCTCGCGGCTGGTGACAGTTTCGGCCGCTATTTTTCCGGAAGTGACACCGTCGCTGGCGATGGAGAGGGTGACGTCGCCGGAGGTGCCGCCGCCGGAGAGACCCGAGCCGGCGTTGACGGCCGTGATGTCGCCGCTGCCGCCGCTCGAGTTGGAGGCGAGCAGGCTGTCGGCGTAGCTCATCTCGAACACCGACGAGTCGTTTGAGCGGTTGCCGATTCCGGTGCCGAAGGCGACCACGCGGCCGGACCCGGACACGACCTCGACCCGCAGGCGCACGTTCTGCACTCCCGGAGCGGCGATCAGCTCGGTCAGGTTGACCTGCTTTGGCTCGTTTGCGTCCAGACTGAAGTCCCGGGACCCGAGGTTGGAGCCGTCTGCGTCGCGGGCGGTCACTCGCACCAGGCAGGAGGCGCCGGCAACTTCGACGAAGCCGAAGTTGTAGCGGAGCTCGGAGTTGTCCAAGGGCGTGGTCTGATAGACGCCGAGGAGGTCGGTGCTCTCGCCGCGCGCGATGGCGAACTCGACCGGAACGCCGGACATGAACTGGCCTACGGAATCGCCCTCGGCCATGCCGGCCGGGGTAGAGGCGATGCGGCTGTTGACGATCACTCGATCGCTCGCGGTGATGCGCATCGCCCCGAACTTCGACGCAAAGCCGAAAAGGGTCTCGGTGGCGTTGTCGTACTTGACCGTATCACCGGGCTGGATGGTGACTGAGTAGGTGCCAGCCGGAGTGAGATTGGAACGGTCGCGCTCGTAGAAGGCGATCTGAACATCCACCGAGCCGTCGTTGGGGTTGTAGATCCAGAGAGTGGTCGCCCAGTGGGACTCGGCTCTTCCCGTGCCCCGCCCTACCGAGGGGAGAACTACGTCGGTGCCTGCGAACGAGGCAAGCGCCGGCGTGGCGGCCGCTGTCAAGATGAGAGCGATGGCCAGAAAGGTGAAAGGTCGAAGATTACGGCACATGACATCCTCCTTGTTCCTCTTGGCGCCGGTTGGCGGCGCTGCATCTGTTGTCCTGATGAACCTCGGTCAAGGATGACGCGTGCCATTGCCAGCCGCCATCGCACGATTTGGTGAGGTTTGCGAGCGGGGTGTCGCCGGTTCAGCGCAGGCCGTTACGGAGGGCCAAGGTCACCGCCTCGACCACGCTGTGGACCTGGAGCTTGCTGTAGACCGACCTGATGTGGGTTCGCACGGTTTCGATGGAGATGCCGAGGCGGGCGGCGACCTGCTTGTACGGAAGACCGTCGACCAGGCAGTCAAGCACCTCGCGCTCGCGAGCTGTCAGGCCGGCGTCCACACGTGGGCCGTGGGATGGCGTAGGTTCATTGCCGTCGCGGACCATTCCGAGCAGTGTGCGAGCGACTCCGGCGGACAGGGGGGGGCCCCCTGCCATGATGTACCTGAGCTGGTGGAGGAGCTCCTCGGCGGGGGTTCCCTTGGTGAGGTAGCCGTCGGCGCCCGCACAGATGGAGCGGAGAATGGTGGCCGGGTCCTCGAACACAGTAATCACCACCACCCTGACGTGCGGGACACGCAGCTTGAACTCGCGCGTGGCATCGATCCCGTTCATGCCGGGCAGCTCGATATCCATGAGAACCAGGTCCCAGGCCGAGTCGGCGGCCGACAGCGCAGACTCGGCGTCGGGGAACGTCCCCGCGCGCTCGAAGCCCGGCGACAGCTCGATCAGAGCCCCCAGGCTCTCGCGGAAGCGTGGATCGTCCTCGATGACTGTGACTCGAGTTATCGGCATCTTCCTCGGCTCACTCTACAAGCTCGGTTGGCGACGCAGCTTGGTCCATCACATCTTCATGTGATGCGACGAAGCGTCCGCAGCCCAGCGACCTCTTGGGCCGACCACGGATCGAAGACCAGCGTGACGATGGTTCCGACTCCGGGCGACGAGTCGACGTCCAGATTACCGCCGATCGCACGGGCCCGCCGCCACATGTTGCGAAGCCCGAGCCCCACTCCGCTGTCCTGGTAATCGGCGGGCTGAAACCCGACGCCGTCATCGGCGACTGAGAACCGCCACAGCTGTCCATCGGACGGAACGACGGTGAGTTGGACCTTGCTCGCGTGGGCGTGGCGGGCAGCGTTATGGAGAGCCTCGAGGCCGATAAGCAGGAGGTTGCGACGCACCAGGAGCGGGAGACCCCCTCGGGGCCAGGTCTCCGGCATCACGACCTCGAGTCCGTCTTCCGTCCCGCTCAGGAGCTTCGCGCCGTGGTCGGCCAGCTGGGCCATCGTGTCGCGGAGGTCGGCGTTCGGGCCGCGCAACGACCAGACGATTGCGCGCAGGGTAAAGCTCAGCCTCGCGCTGACGTCGGCGATGTCGTGGGCAAGTCGGGTGCGTCGCTCCGGTGGAACAGCTCCACTGCCGCTCAACGTGGCGAGAATGCCGATGCTGGCGAGGCCTGACCCCACTTGGTCGTGGAGGTCCCGGGCGATCCTCTCGCGTTCCCGTTCGACGCGGGCCCGGGAAGCCATCTGTACCCGATGGGCGAGGTATGGAGCACCAGCGATGGCCGCGGCCAGCATGAGCAGCGCCCACCAGGTCCGGTACCAGGGCGGCCTGACCCGGAAGGTCAAGCTTGTGGGCCGGGCGCCCCAGCGGTCGCCTCCTACGGATGCCTGGACCTCGAGCACGTGCCGTCCTGAGGACAGACTGCTCAGAGAGAGGCGAGAGCTCACCGTTGCCGTGGACCACCTCCCGTGGTCAATGCGGCTTCGGAAGCGGACTTGGGAAGGGTCGCGGAACGACAGCGGAGCGAATCTCAGCTCGAGGTGCCGTGCATCCCAGTCGAGGACGAGCGGAGAGGGCCCCTTCCACAGCTCGCCGTTGCGCAGTGTCTCCGCAATGACAGGTGACTGCGGCTCGGCCGGACGTGACCTTGCCGTCGGTGGAACGCGGACCAGGCCTTCGTCGGTGGTGACCCACAGTGTGCCGTCCGCGAGCTCGAGGACCTGACCGCCGCTGCGACCAGGCAACCCCTGCCAGGAACCGAGAGTCTCCGCAACCCGCCATTCGTCGGTGCAGCTCGGACAAGCCACAATCCGTTGCAGAATGCCCTTGCCTGCAACCCAGACACCACCGCGCGCAGAGGGGGTCAGCGAGAACACGACCCGACTCGGGAATTCCGCGACGCCTGCCGGCGGCTCGGCTCGGCCGCGGCCGAGTCGCAGGACGCCGAAGTCCTGGCCTGCCAGCCAGACCTCGGTTCCGACCTGTGCAAGATCGAGTGCCTGAATGATGTTCGGCTGCTCCCAGCAGGTGCGGTCGGCAGGAGAACCGGCGACGGCCGCTGCCACAGGTTGCCGGCAGATTCCATGTCCGGCAACCCAGATGAGCTCGCCTTGCGCAGTCTCGAGCACGGCGTCCACAGGTCGGCGACCCTTCTCGCCAGAGGGTACGTTTACCGCCACCGGTGCGCCGTTCCTCACCAGCAGGAGTCCTGAGTCGGTAGCCAACCATAGCCCCGTTCCTCCACTCCTGCAGCCGCGGACTGACGCCGGCCAGGGGAGAACACGCCGGGCCTTTCCTTCGGACCAGCGGTAGAGCCCGCTCCGGCTGCCAAACCAGACGGCTCCGGAGTTGTCCCTGCAAAGCCGGCTCTTCGAGAGGGTCGGCTCGATCGTTGCTCGCCAGGTACCGGCGGCAGAGGTGACCCGACCCAGTCCCTGCCACGTGGAGACCAGGACCCCGGATTGGGATCGGGCGACGAAGCGGGTGTGGGCGGACGGGAGGCCCTCGAGGTCGGTCCAGATGGCGGTGTCCGGTTCGGGGAACTGGAGCAGCCCGGAGAAGGTCCCCATCCAGAGTGACCCCTCGCGATCTACAAGCAGCGGGCCACCGCTCGGGATGCCCTCCGCGAGCCCCATGATCTCGGATGCGCCACTGGGGTCGATGCGTGCCAGGAACCGATCAAAGGCTGCCCAGACCGCTTGCCCACGAACCACCAGCGCGATCCCTCTTGCCGGGAGGTTCAACGCCTCGTGGAACCGATCGGCCGCAAGATCTGCAACAAGCACCTTGCCGGTCCCCTCAAGCAAGACGAGGCTGCCGTTTGGGCTGGCCACGGCATCAACGGCACCGCCGATGGGCAGGAGCCTGACGAGCTTTCCTGGACGGTCGATCAGCCGTACATCGGTGGCCGTCAGCAGGGCAACCGAATTCCCCAGGGCGCGAACGTACCTGGGGGCATGCTGTCCAGTCACCTCGGCCAGGGGTTGTTGCCAAGATTGCGCCCGAATCCACAGATGATGGCTGCGAATCACCCAAAGCCGTCCACTCGAGTCGTAGGTGGCTCCAGAGACTCCTGTCAGGGGCACACCGCCGGGCCCCCGAACCGGCTCAGCACCGCCATCCGTCGTCCGGTAGAGGTCTCCGCGCAAGGTCATGGCGAGGACGCCGGTGTCCGGACACGGCACCACATGCTCCACCTCACCGCTGATGATCCCGGGCGCCCAGGTTGAAAACTCCTGGCCGTCGAAGCGAACGAGCCCTCCGGCTGTCCCGATCCACAGAAAGCCGGCGTGATCCTGCGCCAGCGCTTCAACGGTGCTTACGGTGAGCCCTGAGGTCTCGTCGAAACGACGGATGAAGCGGTGCGCGGCATCGACGCCGGTCGTCAACGTGAGCACCGCCAGGAGGGTGACCCCGATTCCCAAGGCGCCCGCGGTACGGTACCTGCGCGGGCAGGGGAGGCCGTTCCCAAAGAAGCTCATATGAGCAAGTGTACCGTGGCGCCTACCAAGGAAAGGCGCCCGCGCGGCCTCCAGGCCGCGCGGATCGGATACCTTCGCCGGACGGGAGGGTCAGACCCAGCCGCGCAAGCGGCAGGCGGTCGCCACCCGCTGGATGGCAATCATGTATGCGGCGTCGCGCATGTACTCACCGGTCTCGTCGGCGAGGTCAGCGACTGCGTGGAAGGCCCGCGTCATCTTCTGGTCGAGGCGCTCCAGCACCTCGTCCTTGGGCCAGTAGAAGTTCATGTTCGACTGCACCTGCTCGAAGTAGGAGCAGGTGACGCCACCCGCGTTGCACAGGAAGTCGGGGATGAGGAAGATCCCGCGTTCCTTGATGACGGCGTCGGCCTCCGGCGTGGTCGGTCCGTTCGCGCCTTCGGCGATGAGCTTCACCCGGCGATGCATCTGAGCCACGTTGTCGCCGGTGATCTGATTCTCGAGTGCCGCCGGGATGAGGATCTCCGCTTCCTGCGCGAGCCAGGCGTCCGCCGGTAGGATGTCATACCTGGCGGCGCGCGCCTCGTTCTTGTCGATGGTGCCGAAGCGGTCGGTAATCGAAAGCAGGAACTCGATGTCGATCCCTTCAGGCTTGACGAAGGTGTAGGCGGCGTGGTCGTCGTTGTCCCAGCAGGCGACCGCGACCACGGCGCCGCCGAGCTCGATCAGCTTCTTGGCGGCGTACTGGGCGACATTGCCGAAACCCTGGATCGACGCTCGCACACCCTCAACCGGGATGCGGAGACGGGTGAGCGCTTCACGGACGGTGTAGATGACGCCGAAGCCGGTGGCCTCGGTGCGGCCGAGGGAGCCGCCGACCTCGACCGGCTTGCCGGTGATGACGCCCGGTTGATGGCCGCCGGTGATCTTCTCGTACTCGTCCATCATCCACACCATGTGCTGGGGGTTGGTCATGACGTCCGGGGCCGGTACGTCTTGAATCGGTCCGACGTTGCGTACGACCTGCCGGATCCAGCCGCGGCACAGCGTCTCCTGCTCACGCGGGGAGAGGTTGTGAGGGTCGCAGATCACGCCGCCCTTTCCGCCGCCGAGCGGGATGTCGACGACGGCGCATTTCCAGGTCATCCACATGGACAGCGCACGCACGGTGTCGACGGTTTCCTGCGGGTGGAAGCGGATGCCGCCCTTGGCCGGGCCTCGAGCGTCATTGTGCTGAACGCGGTAGCCCTTGAAGACACGGACGGTGCCGTCGTCCATGCGCACCGGCACCAGGAAGTGGTACTCGCGCAACGGCCAGCGGAGGAGCTCGTTGGTCCCCTCGTCCAGCTGCAGCTTCTCAGCCACCGCGTCAAACTGCTGTTGGGCCATCTCGAATGCGTTGAACTGCTTGACCATCACCGCCTCCTCCCTCAGCCGGGCCTTATACGCTCAAGGCGCCACAAGGTCAAGCTTAGCCCGGATCATTCACTCGTGATCTGCTGCGAACGGCGCCACGCCGGCAGTCGCCGATGAGGAAAGGCCGGTCGTTGTCGATGCTGACGGAACCGGGGCCGTTGGTGGTCCGGCCTCCTCTTTGCCGGGGGCGGCCGAGCGCGCTACGCTGGGGCTCCTTAGCGGAGGCTCCCCCGGGGCCGGGAGCCGGGCCGCCCGTCGGCGGGCGGTACGGAGGGCTCATGGCGGTCGCGAGACATCTCGGTCGGGCGGCGGCGGCCGTCGTATTGACGGCGGCGGTTGCGGCGTGGGCCCAGGACCCGCCGCGTCGCGTGGTGAGCTTCGCGCCGTCGCTGACCGAGACCGTGGTCGAGCTCGGCTGCGGGGATCGCCTGGTCGGAGTCGGCGACTACGCGACCTGGCCGCCCGAGGTCGTCCGCCTGCCGCGCGTCGGCGGGTTGTACAACCCCAACCTCGAGAAGCTGCTGGCCCTGCGCCCGGACCTGGTGCTGGTGCCGTCGCCGATGGCAAGGGTGGAGGCTGCCTGTGCGAACCAGGGGATCCGCGTGGAACGAGTCCGGACCGAGACCGTTGCCGACGTGGAGGCGGCGATGCGAAGGGTCGCTTCCTTGCTCGGCAGGTCGGCCGAGGGCGGGCGTCTGGCGGCCGGGCTTCACCATCAGCTGGAGGGCGTGCGGGGCAGGACAAAGGGCCGCGACCGTCCGCGTGTGCTCCTCGTGCTCGACCGGCCGGCGAGCGGTCGCCTGCGGGAAGTGGTGACGGCGGGCCCGAGGACGTTCCTGGACGAGCTGCTGCAGCTGGCCGGAGGTCGGAACCTGTTTCACGATGCGCCCCGGCGATACTTCACCCCGTCGCTCGAGACGGTGGTCGAGCGCCGGCCGCAGCTGATCCTCGAGCTGCGGCCGGGGGCGGGCGACGCCGCTTCCTTGGAGCGGCGGGCGCGCAACGAGTGGGCGGAGGTCTTCGGCAGTGGCAAGGCGCCGCCGGTCCGGGTCCTGACCGAGTCCTACCTGGTGGTCCCGGGCCCACGTCTCGGGCGTGCGGCCCAGCTTCTGGAAACGGTGCTCCATTCGCACTCGGAGGCGCAGTGAGCCTCGAGGCGCGGGGGCTGACGTTCGCCTATGCCGAGGACGCCGCACCGGCCGTATCAGGTGTCGATCTCGAGCTCGAGACCGGCGAGCTGATCGCGGTCGTCGGACCGAACGGGTCGGGCAAGTCGACGTTGCTCGCACTGCTGGCAGGATGGCGGAGGCCGCAGGTGGGTGAAGTGCTGCTCGACGGCCGGCCGCTTGGAAGTCTGTCCCACCGTGAGCGGGCGCTGCAGGTTGCCTACCTGCCGCAGAGCGTGGTGCCGCTTTACGACCTCACGGTTGGCGAGGTGGTGGCCAGCGGCCGCCATCCGCACCGGGGGCCGTGGGGGCTCGGCAACGGCGGCGACCGGGCCGCCATCGCCGGGGCGCTGGCGGCGACAGCGACGACCCAGCTGGCGGCGCGCGACTTTGGCTCCCTGTCGGGGGGCGAACAGCAGCGCGTGCTGGTGGCGTCTGTATTCGCCCAGCAGCCGCGCTGGCTGCTGCTCGACGAGCCGACTGCGTCGCTCGACGTCCACCATCGGGTGGCGGTGCTCGACGTCCTGCGCTCGGCAGTGCGACGCGGTAGCGGGGTCATTCTCGTGACCCACGATCTCAACCTGGCGGCGCTGTTCGCCGACCGCGTGGTCCTGCTCGTCGAGGGCCGCCGCCATGCGGTGGGGACACCGACCGAGGTACTCGTGCAGCCCGTCCTCGAAGCGGCCTACGGGCCGGAGCTCATCGTCGTCGAGCACCCGGAGGTGGCACGCCCGGTAGTACTGCCGCGCTCGGGGCTCTCCAGATGAGCCGCCGGCGACGGGCCGTGGTGCTGGGCCTGGTTGCGGCGGCCGTCGTGGTCGTGGTCGTGGCGCCGCTGGTGGGAACCGTGCCGCTGAGGCCCGGTCTGGTCATCGAGGCGATCGTCCACCCCGCGGCCGCCGATCCACTGGCGGTCCAGATCGTGAGCCTGCGCCTGCCGCGAGTGGTGCTCGGCCTGCTGGTCGGAGCGTTTCTGGCGGTGGCTGGCGCTTCGTTCCAGACCCTGCTCGGCAACCCGCTGGCGACGCCGTACACGGTCGGGGTCGCGGCGGCGGGCTCTTTCGGCGCCTTCCTGGCCCTGGCCTGGCCGCTCATCGGCCGCCTCGGACCGCTCGGGGCGGTTCCCGCGCAGGCGGTGGTCTGGTCGGCGTTCGAGCTCCTTCTGCTGGCGTTCCTGGCGCGCCGGGCGCGCTGGGGCGGCACCGCCCTGATCCTGGCCGGCGTCACGTTCAACTTCCTGTTTGCCGCCGGCACGCTGCTGGTGCGTCTCCTCGCGGACCCGTTCCGGTTGCAGGCGATGGACCGTTGGCTGATGGGAGGGCTCGACATCGTCGGCTGGAGGGCGCCGGTGACGGTGGCGGTGATGGGGTTGCCGGCGCTGGTCGTTCTTCTCGCAGTCGCACCGGCTCTCGACCAGCTCGCCTTCGGCGATGCCGTGGCACATGGACGGGGAGTCCCGGTGGCGAGGCTGCGCGGTCTGGTGCTGGCGGCGGGAGCGTGGCTGACCGCCGCGTGCGTCGCGCAGGCCGGCCCGATCGCGTTCGTCGGTCTGTTGGTGCCGCACGGGGTACGCCTCCTGATCGGCAGCAGCCACCGCCGCGTACTGCCGGCGAGCGTGGTCGCCGGCGCCGCCTTCCTGGTCGCGGCGGATGCCCTCGCCCGCACTGTGCCGCTGTTGGGGCGCGGCGCCGAGCTGCCGGTGGGCGTCATCACGGCCCTCGTCGGCGGCCCCGTGTTCCTGCTCTTGCTCGCCCGGCGCAGCAGCGCCAACCGCTCCTCCATCGGCGGCTGACCCTGATCCTGCCGATATCCGCAACGGTAGATCCGCGGCCTGCGGCCGCACCCCTCGGGGACCGTCAGTCCGTCCTCGAGGCAAGCCTCGGTCCGTTCTACCGTCGCCGAGGGGCCGCTCCGCTCGGATCTGCCTCCCGGGTTCTTCGAGAGGTTGTGAGCCCCCCTTCCTACTTATTTGGAGAGGGATCGCGCAGGAGCGCCCTC
>Ga0315542_1000051_pt1 | contig 55444 bp, 48 predicted proteins | sample SalMarSW160120MG_FD_202541 | JGI IMG/M metagenome (GOLD analysis project Ga0315542, IMG submission 202541) | Salt marsh sediment microbial communities from the Plum Island Ecosystem LTER, Massachusetts, United States - Salt Marsh Sediment SW1601-20 ...
GCGGGCTTTTCCTGGGCTTCGCCGAATTTTTCCTCTATGATATGCGCGCACCATCCGGCAATCCTGGAAATCGCGAACAGAGGAGTCATGAGGTCCCTGGGAATTCCCATCATATGGTAGACGGGCGCGCTGTAGAAGTCCACATTGGGCTGGATCTCCGGTTTTCCTCTCCTGGCAAATTCTTCCAGGGCCGCCTGTTCGATTTGGATTGAAAGGTCGCGCCACTTTTCCATCCCCGTCTTTTTCCCCGTTCGGGATGCCATTTCCCGGAGGAACCTGGCTCTCGGGTCCATGGTTTTATAAATGGCATGACCCATGCCCATGATCCTTCCGCCTCCATCCAGCGTCTTTTTCACCCATCCCGCAATATCTTTTTCAGATTCCAATTCCAGGAGCATCTTCATCACCCGGGCGTTGGCACCTCCATGGAGACTGCCTGACAGCGCACCAACGCCCGCTGCAACACCGGCGTACAGGTGGGCGCGGGTGGATACCACCTCCCGGCAGGCGAAGGTGGAGGCGTTGAAGGTATGGTCCGCGTGAAGCACAAGACAGGTATCCAGATCACGCGCAATCTCTTCATCAGGTTTCTGTCCATGGAGCTGCCAGAGAAAGTTGGCAGCGTGAGAAAGAGAAGCATCCGGTGACAATACGTCAAGACCCTGCCTGATACGATGCCACGCAGCCACCACAATGGGGAGCCGGGCAATCAATCTGGCGGCCATGCGAAAGTTCGCGTCTCGTGTTTCTCCGGAAAGGTCCGGATCATCCATTGCGAGGAGAGGAACAATCGCCTGGAGAACATCCATCGGGTTTGATTCCCTTGGCCATTTCCTCATGGATTGGATTACATACTCCGGTATCTGCCTTGCCCCGAGAGATTGTTGTGCAAATTCTTCCAACTCGGGCTTTTTGGGCAATGAGCCGTTCAGGAGAAGGTAGGCGATCTCCATGAAGGAAGAGTGCTCGGCAAGGTCTTCTATCCGGTAGCCCCGATAGATCAGAATGCCCTTTTCTCCATCAATGAAACTGACTTTGGTATCCGCGACGGTAACTCCCCGCAGACCGGTATTTTTGATGTTGACTGTTTGCGCCATGTAGACCTCCTTCAGAAAAATCCCTGTCTTCGGCAGGCACCCGGAGCAGTGACACTCCTCCGATCCGCAGACCGGATGGTGGTCATTTTTCCGTTAATCGAGTTTTTACGAAATTGAGTGCGCCCCCCGCCAGGAGATATTTCCGCTCGCGTTGAGATATCTCCAGAAGGGTCGAGACCGTTTTCCCGTCTACCTCAAGAGGTATTTCATGATCCCCGTTTTCCACGTGTGCCCTGATATGGGGAAACACGATCCTTGAGCCCTCAGCGAAAAGATCGCTGTCCCCCGGATCCTTGAAGGTGAGGGGAAGGATGCCGAAATTGCAGAGATTCGCCTTGTGTATCCGGGCGAAACTTTTTACGATTTTTGCCCTGACGCCCAGGTGCCTGGGCGCCATGGCGGCATGCTCCCTGCTTGATCCCTGTCCGTAGTTTTCCCCGCCTATGACGACCGCATTCCCCTTTTCCCTGCATTTTCTGTGAAAATCCGGGTCGATTTGGTAGAAGACAAATTCGCTGATGGCGCCAATATTGGACCTGAGCGGGAGGACCTTGTTGCCGGCGGGCATGATCGTGTCGGTGGAGATATCGTCCCCCACCTTGATGGCCACTTCAGCCTCCAGGGTGTCGGGAAGGGGATCCGGAGAATCGAGGGGTTTGATGTTCGGTCCCCTGATGATCTCGGTACTTCGCAACTCCTCCGCCGGTGCGATGATTGGAGAATGATCGATGAGGTATGTCTCGGGGTCCTTGACCCGGGGGTAGGGCATTTCCTTCCCCAGTTCACGAGGGTCCGTGATGACGCCTTTGAGGGCGGCTGCAGCGGCAGTCTCCGGAGAGCAGAGATAGACCTGATCATCTTTGGTGCCGGAACGACCGGGGAAGTTGCGGGGAAAAGTCCTGAGGCTTACCTGGTCGGTGCCGGGGGCCTGCCCCATACCGATGCAGCCCAGGCAGCCCGGCTCATGAATGCGGGCGCCCGCCATGAGCAGGGAGACGACAGCGCCTTGATCAGCAAGGTTTTCAAGAACCTGTCTGCTTCCCGGATTGATATGGAAGGAGGTGTGGACGGAACGGGTTCTCCCCTCCATGATCCTGGCCGGCACCATCAGGTCCCGGAACGAAGAGTTGCCGCTGCTTCCCACGATGACCTGGTCCACCTTGCGCCCGGCCACTTCCCGGACAGGAACCACATTCCCCGGGGACGAAGGCAGGGCGATGAGCGGCTCAAGACTCGATAGATCGATTTCGTCATACTCGTCATATTCCGCCTCCTCGTCCGCATGGAGTTCATTCCACCCATGGCCCCGGCCCTGGGCCTCGAGGAATTCCCTGGTGTTTTCATCAGATGGAAAGACGGTAGAGGTGGCCCCCAGTTCCGTTCCCATATTCCCGATAGTCTTCCGGTCCGTGGCGGAGAGGTTGATCACGCCGGGTCCGTAATATTCTATGATTTTCCCCACGCAGCCTTTGACGCCGAATCGCCGCAAGAGTTCGAGGATCACATCCTTCGCGCCGACCCAGTCGGGGAGGCTGTTCGTGATCTTTACTCCGAACACTTTTGGACAGGGAAAATAGTAAGGTCGTCCCGCCATGGCGAGGGCCACGTCAAGTCCGCCGGCGCCGATGGCGAGCATGGAAACTCCAGCCGCACCCGGGGTATGGCTGTCCGACCCGAGCATGGTCTTCCCTGGCACGCCGAATCGCTCCATATGGACCTGGTGGGAAACCCCGTTCCCGGGCGGGCTGAAATAGATGCCGTACCGGGCGCAGGCCGACTGAAGGTAGGCGTGATCATCCGCATTCCTGTTATCTGTTTGCAGGATGTTATGGTCCACATACTGGACTGCCAGTTCCGCTCTTACGGCGTCAATGCCCAGGGCTTCAAATTGCAGCATGGCCATGGTACCGGTCGCATCCTGGAGGAGGGTGTGGTCGATAGTGACAGCAATCTCCCGGCCCGGAATCAGGTCTCCTTCAACCAGGTGGGCTTCCAGAATCTTGTGTGTCAAGTTTTTCGGCATCTTCACTCCTTTTGCCGTCTGTAGAGAATTCCCAGGCTGAAATGATCTTCAAGCGCCTCGTTCATTGCCTGTTTCAGGTTCGTGGGATCATGTTCGTCCGAGAGGGGATGGACCCATTCGTGCAGGTGATCCCATGTCTTGAATTGTTTATCGAACGTAACACAGGTGGAGTAGATGTGAAAAAAGGAAAAACCCTTATGTTGAATTCCTTCCACAATTGCGTCGGTGATGGCATCCGGGTCGCCTGCAAAGAGACGCGCCACGAAAGTTGCCCCATAAGAAAGGGCCATCAAGGTAGCATTCAGAGGGGCCTCGGTCGTGCCGTACGGAGAGGCCTTGGTTTTAAATCCGGTGGGGGAGCTTGGGGATGGCTGCCCTTTGGTAAGGCCGTATATGGAATTGTCAAAAAGGAGATAGGTCACATCGATATCCCGCCGCGCTATGTGGGGAATATGCCCGCCTCCGATGCCCAGGCCGTCACCGTCCCCTCCCACGGCAAAGACGGTCAGATCGGGGTTGGCCAGTTTTACGCCGGTTGCAACAGGGAGCGCCCTTCCGTGGACGGTGTGGAGGCCGTATGTGTTGGCAAAGAACGGGTACCGGCCCGCGCATCCTATTCCCGAAACAGTCACGGTTTTATGATGCGGCAACTCCAGGCGCTGGATTGCGTTGTTCAGGCCCTGGTGGATCCCGAAATACCCGCATCCCGGACACCAGGTGGGGAGATTGTGGGAACGGATGGAAAAAACATCCGAATTCTTGATTTTTGACACCTTCTCGGCAAGGATCCTGCCAGATGTCTTCATAATTTACAGCCTCCGGAACGGTCGTGTTTTCTGGCGCGTCTGCGCAAAAAACCCGGCAGATGCGTGTCAGCCGCGGTCTACGTTACGAGGGACTCTATCTTTTTCAGGATGATCGATGCGGGAAACGGTTCTCCCGTCACCCTGTTCAAACGCGTCACTTCTTTTCCAAAGAGGTGCCCGATCAGATTGGCAAGCTGACCTTCGTAATTGAGTTCGGGAATGAGGATTTCCCCGCACCGCTCCATGAACCCGCGGATACTATCCGCATGGTAGGGAAAGATGGAGGTTATTTTCAATGCTCCCGCGCGGATCCCTTTTTTTTCAGCCTTTCTGACCGCCTCCAGTGCGGAGCCGAACGTTGATCCCCAGGCGATGACTCCCACATCCAGAGATTCCTTCTGGGAAAACTCCTTTGGGACCGGGAGTTCGGCCAGGGCCCCGGTGATTTTCCGGTGGCGCTTCTCGCTCATCTGCATGTGGTTTTGTGGTGCGTAATCAGGAATCCCCTTCTCCGTGTGTTCCAGCCCCGTAGTGGTAAAGATAAATCCTTCCATACCCGGGATCGAGCGGGGAGAAATGCCCGATTCAGTGCGCTCAAACCGGCGGTAGTGGCCTTTGAGGGCCGGGTCGGGATAGACATTTCCGTCGGAGATCTCTTCCGGCGCGGCATGGGGCATGCTCACGTTTTCCACCCGGTTATCGAGAAAGAAGTCGGTGAGGACGATGACCGGGGTCTGATATTTTTCCGCGAGCTGGAAGCTCTTGACCGTGTACTCGTAACACTCTGAAACGTTTGTGGGCGCGATCACGATGCGGGCCGAGTCGCCGGGGCCGCCGAAGACCGCCGCATGCAGATCGGACTGTTCGGATTTCGTGGGCAGGCCGGTCGCAGGTCCCCCCCGCTGGGCGTCAATGATAACCGCTGGAATTTCCGCCATAACGCCGTGGGTGATGAGCTCGGTCATGAGGGAAAGACCGGGGCCGGAAGTGGCGGTCATGGCCCTGCTCCCGGCGTAGAAGCTGCCCAGGACCGCACCGATGGAGGAAATCTCATCTTCCATCTGGAGGAGCCTGCCCCCTCTTTCGGGCAAGACCTTTGCCAGATATTCCATGATGGGGGTCGCCGGGGTGATGGGATAGCCGAAATAGAGCTTCAGCCCGGCATCAAGTGCCCCTCGGGCAATGGCCATATTTCCTGAAAGGAGCTCCCGGTCGTCCTTTTCCATTGTCTTTTGCGGCAGGGAAAGGATACCCCTGATGGACGGGTCAAGCTTTTCACGGGCGTACTGCACGCCCGCATCAAAGCTCTTGATGTTTGCCTGGGCGACCTTTTCCCCTTTTGGATCGAATTTCTTCCTGATGACCTCGTGGAAAGGCTCGGACGGCAGATCGAACGCCCCTGCAAAGGCTCCGAGTGCAGTAAGGTTCCGTCCCCTCGTGGTGCCGGTGGCCTCTGCAGCAAGATTCCCGAACGGTATTCCCAGAAGGGTGATATGGGGCTCCACATGCGCTGCGATGGACTGGCCTTCCGGAACATAGGAAGGAGGTCTGTTATCGAAAAAAACCGTGGCGCTTCTTGCAAGAAAAGGGATCCTTGAAAGGGACTGCTCATCATCGAGGGAAATCAAGACGTGCGTCTCTGAAGTAAGGGCCACCATTTCCTCCACGCCGACACGGGTCCGGGTCACACAGCGGCCGAATCCACGTATTTCCGCCGGGTAGGAATCAAAGGCCATGAGAGAGAACCCCGCCCTTGAAAGAGCGCCGTTGAGAAGTGCTCCCGCGGCAATGGTTCCGTCCCCCGACATCCCGCAAATTTCTATGGTCAGATCCACATGGGGCATATCAGAACTCCATCCACCAGGAAGTATTTACGTTGATCCCTTCCGCTTCAAAGATGCTTTCAGCGGCTACGGCGGTTTGATCCTTTCCTCCCAGGAGATTATTTGCGGCAGTCCGCCCCAGGACCTCGGCATTCGCGTATCCAATGGAGACCCAGTAATCGCGAAGCTCGGGGTGGTATATCTGGGCACAGTCTCCCGTCGCATACACCCCTTCGAATCCTGTGCACAGGTATTCGTCCACAAGGAGGCCCCGGTCCATTCGGATTCCGCTTCTCCTGAGAAAACCGATATCGGGTGCAAGACCGAAGAAGGCGCCGATCATTCCCACCTCCAGTTCACGTCGGTCGTCGAATCGGACGATAAAGGAATTCTCCGAAGTGGAGGCAAGACCTTCCAGCGTTTTGCCGGAAATGACGTCCACTCCCTTACAGGCCAATCGATCGGAGACCTCGGCAAAAAGGGCCTCGTCCGGCCGTAAGGGCCAGAAAGCGTGTTCGGTGAGCATGAAGTATATTTTCTTGCCGAGAGAGAGAAGGGCCTTGGTCACCGCGAGTGAAGTAAGATCGCCTCCTATGAGGAGTACCGAGTCGGTCTCGGCGAGCGTAGAGATCCATCTGCGGGCATCCTCCATGGTCTTGAGGGTCAGCATGGAATGTTCAAAAACCTTGAGGTATTCGGGAATACGCGGCATTCCTCCCACTGCTATGATGACCCCGTCAAAGGGGATCACTTCCTTGTGGTCGAGTGTCAGCGTCTTTTTCTCCGGATCCAGGTCCACCACCCGCTGGCCGTGACGAAATTTGATGTTTTTCTCCGTGTAAGTATCGGGAGTCACCGCAAACAGTCCTTTTTCCGGGATGTTGCCGGCGATAAACTCGGGAATCAGGTGAGGCCGGTACGAACCCCCGAGATTCCTGGTGATAATGGTAACCCTCGCGTCCGGCGCTTTTTCCCGCAGGGTGAGGGCAGCCTCATTGCCGGCGGGTCCGTTTCCGATCACCACGAAGTGCGGTCCGGGCATGTCACTCCCTCCTGTCCGAGAGACGTTCGACGAGTTCCACCCGGGTCACGGAAATGCAGTCCACGGGACAGACCCGCATACACTCACCACACCGGATACAGCGTTCATTGTCAATCACAATGGCGTTGACTTTGCACCAGTCTGACGTTTCAACAAGACCGCTGATGGCTCCTGCCTCGTTGAGCGTTACCTCCTCCACCAGCTTGATGCAGTCCCGGGGCGCCGTATCGATGCAGTAGCGGCAATAGATACAGCGCTCGATATCGATTTCATAATGGAGGTAACAGAGATAGCACCGCTTCGCTTCCTCGCGGCCATGTTCCTCTGAGTATCCGGTTTCCACTTCCGGTGGGGGGGATTTTATCCGGTCACGGAGCGAAGAGATCATGGGCATCTCCTGCCTCGGGATAAAATCCCAGATACGTTTTCGATCGGTGGTTTGGGTCTCTTGGAGGCGCACCGCCTGCTCACGGAACGGCTTCCCCATCAGGTCTTCGGTGATGCATTTCGCTGCCCGTCGTCCGGCGGCAATGGCCTCGATGACCGTTGACGGGCCGGTCACGTAGTCTCCCGTTGCGTAAAGTCCCGGTACCGAGGTGCTGAAGGAATCTTCTTTTGTTTTCAGGATACCCCGCGGATCCTTATCGCCCGGCGCCTCAAGGGGGCTTGGACCCTGGCCTGCTGCGATAATGACGCCGTCCGCGGGCAGAACGAACCGGCTGTCCGGAATGGGAGTGACTTCTCTTTTCCCGTCAGGGCGGAGGTCGCCCGGTCTGGTTCGTACGAATTCCACACCTTCCACGTTTTCTTCACCCAGGATGCGGGTCGAGACCATGAGGGTATGTATGGCGATTCCCTCCTTTTTTGTTTCGAGGACTTCATCCTTGGTGACGGCCAGGTCTTCCTCGGTTCGACGGAGGCAGATAGCACTATGTTCGGCTCCAAGGCGCAGAGCTGAACGCGCGCAGTCAAAGGCCGTGAAACCGGCTCCCAGCACCAGAATTCGTTTCCCGAGGACCGGTGCTTCCCCGGCACAGACACGAATCATGAAGTCCAGACCGGAATAGACCCCGGCAAGGCCCTCTCCGGGAATATCCAGAGGTCTCGGCGTATAGCAGCCGGTGGCCACGAGTACGGCATCATACTGGGAACGCAGTGTTTCCACGGTCACGTCGCGTCCCACCTTGACGCCGGTTTTCAAGGTAATGCCGGAAGAAAGGATATGGTCGATTTCATCTTCCAGAACAGGACGCGGCAGCCTGAATTCAGGGATCCCGTATGCCAGCATGCCTCCGGGCCGGTCGAAGGCTTCAAAGAGGGTGACGGATATGCCGGCCATGCGCAGGTCGTGCGCGGCAGCAAGACCTGCGGGCCCGGAACCGATAACGGCGACCCGCCTGCCCGTGTCGGGAAGAGCAACCACTTCCCGGCCGGACCCTGATTCCCGGTAATCGGCGGCCACCCTCTTGATGTGGCAGATATTGACCGGTTTCCCCAGTTCGGGCTCGCCGTGGCGGCACTTGTCTTCACACGGGCGGGAACAGATTCGACCAAGCACACCGGGAAGAATATTGACCGTGCGGTTGATTTTGTAGGAGTCCCCGTAATGTCCCTCGAACACCGCCCTGATGTAGGCAGGGATATTTGTGGCGGCAGGGCAGGCATTCTGACACGGCACGTTTCTTTCCATATAATAGAAATCTTCCGGTTCCCTTGAAAACACGGGATCTTGTGTCATGAAAACCTCCCGGTAGAATAATCATTATCGGTGCAGTGAGTATCCTTTGCTTTCCGCTGATCTTACAGGGAGCACACCAAAGAATCAACAGGTATTTTTACATTTTCCTGGTCTCTCCTGACCATTGGTCCTGAAGGGCAGGGTCAGGTTTCACGAGATGTATGAGGTAGTTTACGCGAATATCCCGGGTAAAAAAATACGTGCGGGTGAAGGGGTTATAGCCCATCCCGGCGATGTCCATCACCTGCAGACCCGTGGCCTCTCCCCACTCCCTGAGTTCAGCCGGTTTGATGAATTTCCCGTGGGAATGGGAACCCACGGGGAGGAGGCGAAGAATGTACTCCGCCCCGATGATGGCATACAGGAACGATTTCGGAGTCCGGGAAAGAGTGGCGCAAATGAGATTCCCGCCGGGTTCAAGGAGTTGGGCAGAGGAGCGGATGACGGACCGGGGGGCCGGTACGTGCTCAAGCAGTTCCATGCAGGTGATGACATCAAACTTTTCTGCTGCCGAAGATGCGAATGCCTCCACCGTTGTCCGGCGGTACTCGATGGGAAGGCCGCTCTTCTTTGCATGGTGACGGGCGATCTCCAGCGTTTCCGCTCCCATATCAATGCCCGTAACCCGCGCCCCGGCCCGGGCAAGCGCTTCAGTCAGGATGCCTCCTCCGCAGCCTACGTCGAGAACCCGCTTTCCTTTCAGGGATGTCCGCCGCATGATATATTCCATCCGCAGGGGGTTGATGTCGTGGAGGGGCTTGCATTCGCGGTTTCTGTCCCACCAGGAAGCGGCCATGCGGTCAAACTTGGCTATCTCACGGTCATCAGTGTTTTTCACTCCTGCCCGCGTTTTTTCACCTGTTCCGGCCGGCATGCCCCCCCCTGGCCGTTGAGCCTTCCGGGATGCGAACCGGGGATCCTTCATGCCCGTATGGGCAACAGCAATGCCGTTGCTCAGGTACCTGTACGCGACCCGGGTGAGACCGGTCTCCGTGAATATGTTCGAGAATTCCTCAGGCATGAGAACCGTCCGGATGGTTTCGGGCAGGCAGGTGTAGGCCCGCCTGTCCCCCGTGACCAGCCCTCCGACGGTCGGCATTATATTGAAAGAGTAAAAATCGTAGAACAGGCGGAACACGGGCAGGACAGGTCTCGAAAATTCAAGACAGAGAAAAGTGCCTCCCGGTTTGAGGACGCGGACCATTTCATGAAATGCCCGCTTCATGTGGGTGATATTCCGGATCGCAAATCCCACCATTACCACGTCAAAGGTGTCAGCGGGAAATGCGATCTGTTCTGCGTCGCCCTGTACGTATTGGATGCGCTGACGGGTTGTCTGGTTTGTCCTCTTGTGCCTGCCGGCGGCCATCATGCGCCAGTTAATGTCATAGAGCACCACCTGTCCTTGATCCCCCACAATTCTTTGGCTGAGAATGGAGAGATCTCCGGTGCCCCCGCAGACATCGAGGACTCGGTCTCCCGGCTTCAATCCCGTCATATGGACGGCCCGACGTTTCCACAGATAGTGAAGACCGAAACTGAGCAGGGTATTCGTCCCGTCATATCTCTGTGCAACCGAATCAAAATGCCGGCGGACCCGTTCCCGTTTTTCGTTTTCAGGCAGGGTTTCAAAGCCGAATCTTGCTTGTCTCTTCTGCCGTATCTCTTCGTCCAGCTGATCCAAGCGTCCCTTCCGGTCGAACCAGATCTCTCTTTGGCGCACATGCGGAGAGACTCCTTCCAACCGGTTCCGAGATCTCTCCTGATTCACCTTCGTATTCCCGATGAGTTTGTCCATCTGTTATCCTTTGCCTGAAATAAGATATGTCACGGTAAACAGGGCCAGGAGCACCAGGGGGTAATAGCTTGCCGTGTTGAAAAGGGTCATGATTCGGGTGCGCTCCCTGGTTCTGTAAACCCGAACGGCCGGGATGAGGAGGAGCAAAACGCCCACGGAAAAAGCGGCCGCCACCGTTATCCATCCCGGCGGGCGGGCTTTCGTGAGCAACAGGACCGTGTTCATTCCCAGTGTGAAGATAATGGAAACGACAGTGAATACGGCGGAAAGATGCGGTCCGAACCGGACGGGAATCGTCCTGGCTTCTAATATTCGATCCACCTCCACATCTGTCCAGTCTGCCGGAATATTCTGTCCTCCGATCTCCCAGAAGAAAAGCCACAAAAAAAGGAGAGAAAGGAAGAAAAGGGAAGGCTCGGGATCCACGGCAAACACTGCGGCCACAGCACCGGAGGTCTTGACCGCCCCACTGACGACAGCGCGGAGCCAGCTGGTTCTCCACATGAGACAGTACGCTGCCTCAAGGAAGCAGCCGCCCAGAAAGATAAGAATACAGACCGGATTGAGCAGATACGCACCCGCCACCGCAACAGCGCTCCAGCCTGCAGCCCAGACCAGGCTTTCTCTCGGCTTGAGCATGCCCTGGGCCAGGGGATGCCGCGCCATGATTCCATCCAGATAACTGTCGGATGCGGAGAAGGCGCCGTGCCGGATCCTTTCCTTATCGAACCGGTAATCGATGAGGTCGTTGAGTGCGTAAACGGCGCTGTAGCCGCCGAAAACGGTGAGAAGCCCGAGGAGGGCTGTCCGCAGGGAAGGGAATGTGCCGAGCCAGAGCACGGCCGCCAGGCAAGGGGTCGCCATATCCAACAGGGCATGGGGAGTCCTGGACAGGGCAAGAAAGAGAGCGAGCCGCGAAAGACTGAAAAAGTTTTTCTGGGATGTCTGGATGCCGGACGTCATTTTTTTTGATAATCTCGTTGAAATATTTTGCATACTACCCTATTCCTGTGTTTCGGACAATGGAAAGTGTGTATTGCTGTCCGCAAAAACGATACTTCGGAATGAACTACCCCGCAGCCGGCTGCAGGATAGTCTCTGTTGTCATTCCGGAAAGCCCGCAGGGCTTATCCGGAATCCGGATTTCCACTCCCTGATCGGGGTCAAGGACGGGGTTCGCGGGAATGACCATGCCGCCGCAACCGACGGGACATGGAACCCGAGGGAGGAATCAAAAGGGACAAATATCCGTTTTGTGCCGCACTCGCTTGTCCTGAAATCTCAAAAATTGCTTTGGATGGGAAAGGCGAATGCGATACACTTACCGAACCAATGAACCAGCCGGAAAGGAGCGTTGCATTGAAGAGACTCTGGCAGTATAGACACATCCTGGGTTCACGAAAGTTTATCGCTTCACTGTGGCATTCTCGGAAGAACGTCTTGGCGGCAAACCGGGGACGGTACCCGGTAATCGGACCCTACATGGTGGAGCTCGATGTTACCTACCGGTGCAACTGTCGGTGCTTTATGTGCCAGCGCTGGCAGGATCCCCGTCGGGACGAGCTGAGTCTGGCAGAATACCGGGCGCTTGCCCGCGAATTTCACGGCCTGGGGGTTTGTCAGGTCAGTATAGCGGGAGGCGAACCGCTCCTGCGGAATGATCTTCCTTCCATCGTTGCCGCGTTTGCCGGTTTCGGTATGTCCGTAAATGTCTGTACCAACGGCATCCTGCTGCAAGAGCGCGCGGAGGCCCTGCGGCGAGCGGGCGTCTCATGCGTTACCGTGAGCCTGGACGGTGCCGGCGCGGAGACGCATGAAAAGGCCCGGGGTGCAGCAGGTTCCTATGGGAGGATTGAGCAGGGAATCCGGCATCTGAAAGCCCGTGCTTCCCATTCCCGGCCCCTTGTTCGCGTCAGGATGACCGTCTCGAATACCAACGTGGAAGAACTGTGTGCCTACTATCTGAAATGGACGCCCATTGTGGATCACGTGCTGGTCCAGGCGGTTCATTACTCGCCGGATGCCTTTTACACCGGGCCGGACTCGGAGGCATTTCAGCTGGACCGGACAAGGCTGGCACGTCAGCTTGACGGGCTTCCCCTGGAAAAGGAGCACTATGTGAAGACGCTCATGACCAGCCTGCGGGAAAGCGGAAGCTTTCCCAGGCACCGGTGTTACGCGGGAATCCTGATGGTCAGGATCGATCCCTGGGGCAATGCGTATCCCTGTCTTGAACAGCACATATGCGTAGGGTCCGTGCGGGAGAGGGGATTCAGGGCCGTCTGGGAGTCTGACGCCTTCAATCTGGCGCGAAAGAAAATCGCCGCGGATGACCGGTGCCGGTGCTGGTATAACAACACGGCCCTCATCAGCCGGTACGGCCAATGGCTGTACCGGACTACCGCCGCGGGTCTCGAAAAGGATCTGACGCATTTTTTTCACCGGTTTTCGTCGCGATACGGACTCACGGAAAAACGCCCGGAGCAGGCCTGGCAAGGGCGGAGAGGTGCCGGGGAGAGCGTGCCGCCGATAACAGGGATATGACGGCCCCCGCAATAAGAAATGTCGGGACATGAAAGAGGATGGCGTATATCCTTACGGCAGGTTGCTCCTCGGGTTTACCGGAGGTTCCTCTTGCAGGTGGGTGCCTTTGGCATTCGCCCGGGTGGCGATACCGGCGTATTTGTAAAAGTTGTATTCGCGGTTCCTGCCGCCATGGTTCACCAGCAGGTCTTCCTTTTCGGCTACGAGCGTCAGGATATCATACTGGCAGGTTTCAAAATCGCTTGTCAACTGTATGGCCAGTGTGGGACAGGCTTCTTCGCAGAAACCGCAGTAGATGCAGCGGGCGAAGTTGATGCGGAACCAGGTGGCCCAGCGGCGTCCGTCTTCCCGTTCTGCAGATTCCATGGAGATACAGCTGACCGGACAGACGGCGGAACAGAGATAGCAGGCAACACACCGCTCTTCACCGTCCGGGTCACGGGTCAGGATGATCCTCGCCCTGGATCGTTCGGGGAGCGGGCGCTTGTATTCCGGATATTCCTCGGTCACCGGCCTGCGGAAAAGATGCTTGAGAGTGGTGGCGAACCCGGCTCCCAGCCCCTGTATCCCCTGGATTATCTTTCTCCGATGCATCGTGCCATCCTTTTGCGTACCGTGTTTTCTCCCGCCGCGTCTCTTGCCGCGGATGAATGGTGCTCCTGCCTCAGGGCGTCGGGCAAGGGGAAGATCAGCCCTTCATCAGTAGGGTCAGTCCCCCGGTCAGTATGATGTTGATCAGGGAGACGGGAACCAGAAGCTTCCAGCCCAGGTTCATGAGTTGATCATACCGCAGCCGGGGGAGCGTTCCCCGGATCCAGATCATGGCAAAGACCGTCAGAAATACCTTCACGCTTAACCAGACCAGGGGAGGGAGGAGCGGCCCACGCCACCCTCCCAGAAAGAACACGCTCACCAGCGCGCCCAGGCAAATCATCGTGATATACTCCCCCAGGAAAAAGAGCCCGAACCGCATGCCGCTGTATTCCGTGTGATAACCGGCCACCAGTTCGTTTTCAGCCTCCGGCAGATCAAATGGAATCCTTTTTATCTCCGCCACCGAACTGACAAAAAAGACGGCAAAGGCCACGGGCTGGAGAATGATAAACGGCCAGCGTGCCTGGGCCGTGACAATATCCACGAGGCTGAAAGAGCGGGCGAGCATGACCACGGGTACGAGCGAGAGTCCAAGCGAGAGTTCATAGCTGATCATCTGCGCGGCGCCCCGGATGCCGCCCAGCAGACTGTATTTAGAATTGGAGGCCCAGCCGCCCAGAGCGACGCCGTAAACTCCCAGAGATGAGAGGGCGAGTACATAGAGGAGCCCCACGTTGAGATCCGAGATGACCATGGGTATCTTTCTCCCGAAGACCGACAATTCCTTCCCCATGGGCACCACGGCAAAGATCAGCAGCGCTGTGAGGGCCGTCACGGCCGGTGCGAACAGGAAGAGAGCCCGGTCAGCCCCCGCCGGAACAATATCCTCTTTTGTCAGGAGTTTCACGATATCCGCCACAGGCTGGAGCAGTCCGAACGGACCCGCCCTGTTGGGTCCAAGCCGCATCTGGATCCTCCCCAGGAGCTTCCGTTCCCCGTACACGAGCCACCCGGCGGCAACCAGCAGGACTCCCAGAATTATCCCGAGCTTAATGAATAGGATGATGATTCCAAGGATCCAGCCGATCATGATTCAGGCCTCCGTTCTTTCAATGTGCTTTTTGAACAGCATTGCCGGGATCCGGGAGATTCCCTGCCAGTCCAGTTGCCGATGCCTGGGGAGGATCAGGATTCCTTTGGCTGTCTTTTCCGCGACCTGGACTCCCAGTTTCAACCGGGTATCATCCAGGTGCAGGAGAACCATGTCCCCGGATGCAAGACCTAAGGCCGCCGCGTCTTCAGCATGCATGGTCAGAAAGGGCGGGTTTTCAGCCTGCCGCGCGGCAGGGGAACATGAGGAGAGTTCCTCCGTACCGAACGTCCACTCCACAAGGAGGAGTGAAAAAGCGCCGTCGGTCACGCTGTCATGTGTTGCGGATAGGGTACCGGGAGAAAAGGGCTGTTCAGGGGTTCGTACCGATACCCTCGCGGATACCTCGGGATTTTCGTCCCACGGGAAATCACGTGGGACCGAAACGCCTCTCTCCTCCAGGCGGTTCCAGAGATCCACCGGATGCCGGTTTTCTTCGCGCCCTGAGAGTTTTGCGTCGAGATCCGCCAACACCCGGCAGGCGTTCCGGGACTCCCCTCCCGGAAGGTCGTCTCCAAAAGATCGCGGAGGATGGGTCCCTCCGCTTACCTGTGACAATGGGGTACCCCCTTCATACGCGGGCCATGCGGTCTGGATCCTGCCCTCCTGATTGGCATAGTGCGCCTTGGTTTCAAAGGCCGTGCAGGCGGGCAGGACAATGTGCGCCATTGAGAGTGCCGGGGAGGGAAGATAGTCCACCGTGATCAAGAGCTCAAGCCTGGCAAGGGCGTCACGGAGACGCCTCTGATCGGGAAAACGGTTGAAAGGATCCGTTTCGACCAGCAGCAATGCCCTCGTATTTCCGTTTTCAATGTTCTCGATCATGGTCCCGGAGGGCTCGTCTGGAGGAGAGAGGAGAGCGGCCCCGAAGGCATTGGCTCCGTTGAGCACGTAAAAAAGCCCTGCATCGTCTTTCACCTGTTTCAAGAGGAGCGCGAGATCCGCCGCGAGAGAAGGAATTGTTTCCGGCACCACATCCGTTCCACAGACAATAACAGGCCTCCTGCTCTTTCGGAGCTGCACCGGCAGGGCGGCCAGTTGTTCCATGATCTCCCGGTCCTCAGCGGCGACCCGAGCACAGCGCTGATGGTATTGCAGCCTCCCGGGATCTGCGAGCTTCGCTGCATCGTGGGGCACGGCGTTGGTGATCAGAGCGCAGAGCGCGGAACGCAGCCGCGAAGGACGAATCGGGACGTGCTGAAAAGCAGCAGGGAGGGAGACAGGCCTCGGGTCCAGCACGGCGAGCACCGCGCCCCGACGCTGTGCCTGTCTCAAGGCCAGTGCCAGCATGGGCGCTTCATTGATGGGATCTGATCCCACCACGAGGATAAGATCGGCGTCTTCCATGTCTTTCATGGAAACAGCCAGAGTGCTGTCCAGTCTTGATACCGCTGTGCGGGTTTTCCGGCTCAGAGAAGGATCAGAGAAAAAAAGAGGCTCCGGCCAGCCCTGGTTGCGGCACAGGAGGGCAAGCCGGGCCTGGGACTCCAGGCTGGTTCGGACGGACCCCAGACATGCGACGGCCTGCCTCCCGTTCTTTTCCCTGATTGCCTGAAGTCTTTCGGACGCGGCGTGAAGGGCTTCTTCCCATGCTGCCGCCGCACCGTCCACCGTTGGCCGGCGGGGCCGCTCCGGATGGTTCGCGTACTGGAATCCATAGCGTCCGCGGTCACATATGAAATAGCCGTTCACCCGGCTGTTTAACCGGGCCTCCATACGCACCAGTTCGCGATACCGGGTACTTGCCACCATGTTGCACCCCAGGGAGCAGTTGAGGCAGAGAGTTGGGGCCCGCTCGAAATCCCAGCGCCTTCCTTTAAAGCGGGAGGGCTTGTCCGTAAAAACGCCGGTGGGGCAGATATCCACAAGGTTTCCGGAAAAGGGGCTGGAGAGGGCACCTTCTTCGGATCTCCCGAAATACGTGCGATTTCCTATCCCGAACGCCCCCAGGTCGTGATATCCGGCATATTCCTGATAAAAGCGGCGGCAGCGCCAGCAGTGAATACACCGGTTCATTTCATGCTGGATAAACGGCCCCAGATTTTGATCCGTGTACGTGCGCTTTTTCCCCCGGTAGCGGCGAAGACCATGGCCCCCGGAAACGGTTTCATCCTGAAGAAGACAGTGGCCTCCCTCGTCACAAACGGGGCAGTCATGGGGGTGATTCAACATGAGGCATTCCACGATCCATTTGCGAAACGCAACGGCTTCAGGATCGGTGGTCGAAACCACCATGCCGTCCTGGACATCCACCATGCAGCTCATTTCCAGGCCTTTGACCGGACCTTCCTTGAACAGCACTGCACACATGCGGCAGGCGCCCAGAGAACCGAGGGCCGGGTGGTAGCAGAAACGGGGAATCATGATTCCCAGTTGCTCTGCCGCGGCAATAACCTTGGTCCCCTCGGGAACAACAATTTTCCGCTGGTCAATGATCAGTTCCGGCATGAGTCTTCGATTCCTGTTCCCGGCCACCGGTGAGTTGTGCCATACGGGCACTTCTTCCGGCGCACATGCTCGCGGACTTCCTCCTCGAAAAAGGTGAGGAGGGCATGCACCGGAGTCGCAGCGCCCTGGGCAAAGGCGCAATAGGCATGGGTCATGAAATGGCACATGTCTTTTAGGAGAGGGATAAAGGATTCCTCCCCCTCACCGGCCTCAATGCGGCGCAGGAGATCCCTGGTGAACGGCAGGCCTTCGCGGCAGGGTGTGCAGAACCCGCACGATTCCCGGGCAAAATATTCAATGAGATTCAACGTTGCCCCCACCAGGCAGGTGTTCTGGTCAAATACGATGATGGCGCCGGTGCCCATGCGGTTTCCCACCGCTTTCAGGGAATCAAAATCCATGGCGATATGGTAATGCTCGCGGGTCATGAAGCTGGAGGACGCCCCGCCCGGGAGGCAGGCCTTGAATGTGCATCCCGGGAGCATGCCCCCTGCAAGTTCTTCAATAATTTCGCTCAACCGGGTTCCCATGGGAGCTTCATAACATCCGGGCCTGCGCACTTTTCCCGAGATACAGTAAAGCTTGGTACCCCCATTGTTTTCCCCCTCGGCCAGTGATTGAAACCAGGCACCCCCTTTGCGCACGATGTGGGGCACAAAGGCAAGGGTTTCCACATTATTGACGATGGTCGGCTTTCCCCACAGGCCGTGCTGCACCATGTGAAACGTCTTATCGGGACGGGGTCTCATCCCTTGGATCGCCTTGATCTGGGCCGACGCCTCCCCGCAGATATACCGTCCTCCGCTCCGGTGGATTTTGATATCAAAATCGAAACCGCTCCCGAGTATGTGTGTGCCCAGGTACCCTTCCTGCCTGGCTTCCTCCACCGCCTTTTCCATGATCCTTGCCTGGGTCTCGTAAGAAGGCCGTATGAACATGATCCCTTTCTGCGCTGAAACCGCATACCCCGCCAGAATCATTCCTTCTATGATCATATGGGGAGAGGCATGGATCAAAAGGCGGTCTTTGAATGTGCCCGGTTCCATTTCGTCGGCGTTGGCGAGAATGTACCGCGGCAAAGGAGCATCTTGTCTGATCCCTTCCCACTTGCGTCCTGTGGGAAATCCCGCTCCCCCGCAGCCTCGCAAACCGGAATCTGTGATCACCTGCCGCAGCTCAGCGGACGACCATTTCCGAAGGGCCTCGGCTAAGCCTTCATAGCCGCCGCGGCGGCGATATTTTTCAAGGCTGGTTGTGCGGCCGGGATGATAGTCCTGCAGGAGCACGTACTCGGACATGGCTACGTCCTTTCCCCGTTCGTCCGGAAAGCAGCCGATTTCAGATCAGCAAGGATGGTGTCGATTTTTTCCGGCGTCAAAGGGCCGTAGGGAACGCGATTGATCAACAGGGCGGGCGCACGGTCGCAATATCCGATACATGCGGTGGGTAATACCGTGAAAAGGCCGTCCCGGGTTGTTTCTCCCACGGTAATGTCAAGCTTCCTGCAAAGGTAGTCGGTCACCGCTTCCCCTCCGAACATCCAGCAGGTGAGGCCGTCACAGACGTGGATGACGAATTTCCCCACCGGTTCCCGGTAGATAAAATCGTAAAAGGTGGCTGTCTCTTCCAGTTCCAGGAGCGTCATGCCCAGCAGGTCCGCCGCTTCCCGAAGACCCCGGTCGGTCAGGTACCCGTCACGGTTCTGCAGAGCGAACATCACATCTATGGCCAGTTCCCGGGGATGATGCGTCTCCGAAATCTGTTTTCGTAATCCTTTTATGAGGTCATCAAACGTCATTTCTGAACAGCCTATCGATCCAAGTCTGGCAGGATATAGTCAAGAGAGCCTATGAGCGCGATCAGATCGGAAACCGTGCCGCCGACGGCCATGAGCGGTATGGCCTGTACATTGGCGAAATCGGGTGCCCGGATGCGCATGCGGTAGGCCATGTTCAGACCGTCGCTCACCACATAGTATCCCTGCTCCCCTCGTGCTGCCTCGGTGGCGGCATACGCTTCTCCTCTCGGTATCTTGGGGCCCCGGCTCACGTTGATAAAGTGGTGTATGAGGCTTTCGATGTCATTGAGGGTATCTTCTTTTTCCGGCACCACGTACCGGTAGTCCTCACCGACAACACGCCCCGGGGGCATGTTGCTCGCGGCCTGTTCCACGATTCTGAGGCTCTGTTTCATCTCCTCTGTACGTATCAGGTAGCGTGCATAGGAATCCCCTTCCTCCCGGCTGGGGATGTCGAATGAAAAGGCGTCGTAGGCTGAGTAGGGTATGTTTTTTCTCAGGTCCCAGGGGAGTCCGCAGGCTCGGAGATTGGGACCTGTCACTCCCCAATCAATGGCGTCTTCAAGGGAGAGGTGTCCCACATCCCTGGTCCTTGCCTCGAATACGGGGTTCCCGGTGATTAGAGCTTCATATTCCGGGATGCGTTTGCGTACGTGTTTGACGAGGGTATCCGCCGCTTCTTTCCACCCTTCCGGAAGATCCGCCGCCACTCCTCCCAGCCGGAACCAGGCGGGATGGAGCCTTGCCCCGGTGATGAATTCCACGAAATCCATGATTTTCTCCCGGTCGGTGATGGAATAGAAAGGCGGCGTCATGGCGCCCACGTCCATGGCCATGGTCCCGAAGAACATGAGATGATTGGAAATGCGGAAAAGCTCGCTGAGCATCACCCGGATGAACTGTGCCCGATCAGGGACTTTGATGTCCGCCAGGGTTTCCACGGCGGTAAGATAAGAGAGGTTGTTCGCTACCCCGCTCAGATAATCCACCCGGTCCGTGTAGGGAATAAACTGGTGCCAGGACTGGCGTTCCCCGATTTTTTCAACGCCCCGGTGATGATATCCGATGTCCATGTCCAGGGCTGTTATTACTTCCCCGTGAAGCGAGACGATAAACCGCACAAGTCCATGGGTGCTCGGATGGTGAGGGCCCATGTTCAGGAGGATCTGTTCCTGTCCATTTTCCCTCCGGCTGTATATGCCGGCATCAAGCGGCTGGTGGTGTCGGGCCTGCTCCAGGGTATAGGGCGGCATGTCCGTGGCGCGGCCCGGATGATCCTTGCGGAGCGGATGACCTTCCCAATCATGGGGCATGATGAGCCGGCGGAGATTCGGATGCCCCCTGAACCGGACGCCGAACAGGTCAAAGATCTCCCGTTCGTACCAGTTGGCAGAGGGCCAGATGTCGGTTATGCTCTCGGTGGCCGGTTCCCGCCCGTTGAGCGGCACTTTCAGCCGCAAGCGGCCTGCAGAATCATACGAGAGGAGCTGGTAGACAAGGGTAACGTCCGGATACGCCTCGCGCTCCCGCCGCGCAGACTCGTCCACCGCGGTCAGGTCGTCCAGCCGGCGAAACCTTGGTCTCGCCTCGGTCTTCAGGTATCGCAGGACGGCCTTCAGGTTGTCCTGGGCCACCTGAAAAGTCGGCATATCCGAGGTTTCATCCATTTTTCTCAGGGAAGTGCCGAAATGTTTCAGAAGGTCCTGTACGGGACCGCTTTCCTTTTCCCCGGATAGGATGCAATGGGGGGGCGGGGCCCACATGAGGTCGGATCGGCTTTCCGAAAAGAAAGGAGGAGTCACCGACGTACCCCGGATACTGGTGCCATGGTACCCCGGTCCGCGAGGATCCCTTGTTTTGGTATGACCGTCCACAAGGATCGGTTTCGTGGTTCCCTGGGACCCTCCCGCCAGGTGAAAAATGGCGCGGGTCGGCCTTTCGGTCTTGATTTTCTGCTGGAGTCTGGTCAGGCCGTGCAGAACCGCCTCGGGCCGGGGAGGGCATCCGGGGATATAGACATCCACGGGCAGGATCTGATCCACTCCCTGGACCACGCTGTAAACGTCGTACATGCCGCCGCAGTTGGCACAGGATCCCATTGAGATGACCCATTTGGGCTCAGCCATCTGCTCGTACAGCCGCAGGACCACAGGGGCGATTTTTTTGAAGACGGTTCCAGAGATAATGAGGAGATCCGCCTGGCGCGGCGTGCCCCGCAGGACTTCGGCCCCGAAACGGGAGATGTCGTACCGGGAAGTAAAGACGACGGACTCTTCAATGAAACAGCAGGACAATCCGAAAAACATGGGCCACAGGCTGTATCGGCGGCACCAGTTGATCAAGGAGTCTGTGCCCCGGAGGATCAGGTTCTGTTCTTTCTGATTGTTCCCGGGACCCAATCAAGACCTCCCTTTCTCCATACATAGATCAGGCTGAGGAGCAGCAGGATAATGAAGAACGAAATGCGCATCCATCCGATCCAGCCAAGGGCGTCCACAGCCACGGCCCACGAAAAGATAAAGGCGGCTTCCACATCAAAGATGACAAAGAAGACGGCAACCAGATAAAATGGAACCGGGTAGCGGGGCCTGGCAGAACCGGATGGAATCACGCCGCATTCGTAGGGCATCGCTTTTTTCGGGTCCTCTTTCCTGTGACCGAGCCGGCTCGAGAGAAAGAGGAGGACCACGATAAGCACGAAAACCAAAAAGGTGTAGAGCACCAGGCTGAACACCTCCGGTTGCCAGGATTGTGCGGCACTGTATACGCCGTCCGGTGTCATGGTATTCCTCCCGCCTGCAGAATTTCTTGTCGGTTTCCATCATCGGGCGTCTGCGGCGAAGAACGGCCTGATCTTGGTTGAAAATACTTCATTTCCCGGTAGTTGTCACTGAAAATCATGGGCAGTGCAGGATCCAATGATGACCGGCATGGTTCTCCGTACTATCAGAACGAATTGATATGCTCCTGATCCACCATCAAGGTATCATCTTCCCGCCAAGACGGGATTTCGCATGGCTCAAGCCGCCTTGCCTTCGGTCGCTCCTCCTCGCGACGCATTAGGCATACGACTCAGTCGTCGCTCCTCGGCGCTCCCGCTCAAAGTCCGGGATCTTCGACTTGCATCTGACACGTTGCTGATGATCAGGACTTTCGCCAAATTAGCCTACAAGATTACCATTGCTGAATTTAGGTAGTGGATCAGGGGCCGGTCAGTTTGTTTGACATTCCCTCCCATTTGCCGTAATGGAACGGATGAAGGTGGAGATACATGGAGGCTGAGCTTCGAAAAGAGCTCCCCGTTGATGCAACCGCCCCCTGAAAACCTATCCGCTGAACATTGGAGGTTCGAAATGCAGGATGAATGCAAAAGTGAACAGGGACTCCCGGCCGAGAGAAAATGGAGTGACGAGTTTTCGAGAAAATTGATCGAGTCGTCTCCCATCGGCATCTATATCGTGCAGAGGAGGAAATTCAAGCTGGCCAGTCCCGAATTTCAGAGGATTACCGGTTACTCTGAAGCGGAACTCCTGGGTAGAAATGCCGCGGATCTGGTCCACCCGGAAGACAGGCGGACGGCGCGGGATGCGGCGGTTGCCATGCTGAAAAAGAATAGCCTCATTCCCCATGAATTCAGGGCTGTCACCAAGAAGGGTGAAACAAGATGGATTCTGGAAACAGTCACCTCAATCCAGTACCAGGAACGGCAAGCCGCTCTGGGATATTTTGTCGACATTACAGAGCGCAAGGAAAAAGAGGCCACAGTGGCTGCAATAAAAGAACGGCTTGCTGTCACCTTGAGCTCCATCGGCGACGGCGTGATTGCCACGGATAGGAGCGGAATCATCACCCTGATGAACAGGGCGGCAGAAGCGGTGACCGGCTGGAGAGAACAGGACGCGCTCGGCAGACCCCTTGATGAAGTCTTCCGCATCATCAACGAGAAAACACGGAAGACATGTCCCAATCCAGTGGAACAGGTTCTCGAACGCGGAGATGTAGTGGGCCTTGCGAACCACACGCTGTTGATATGCCAGGACGGTACTGAAAAGATCCTTGCAGACAGCGGTGCACCTATTCACGACAAGGACGGACAAATCATTGGCGCTGTACTGGTATTTCGGGATGTCACCGAGGAAAAATATACGGAACGCCGCTTGTTGGAGAGATTGGAAGAGAGTGAGAAACGATATCGGGACCTTTTCGAGAACGCTATTGATGTTATTTACACTCTGGACATGGAAGGAAATTTTGTCGAGGTCAATGGAGCATTTCTGAGAGAGGGTGGGTATACGCGGGAAGAGATCATCGATCGTCATTTTGGTGCTCTGGTTTTTTCTGATGATGCGGCGGCAGCAAACGAGGCGTATGAGAAGGGCAGAAACGGTGAAACATGGAAATTCGAACTGCGCATAAAAAGGAAGGACGGCACTGTTCAATGGTTTTCATTTATCAATCGCCCGATTTTCAACGACAGCGGAGAAGTGCTTGCCATACACGGTATTGCCAGAAATATTGATGAAAAAAAGCGTACTGAACAGGCACTGCGTGACAGTGAGGAAAAATTCAGGAGCACGTTCGACAGCTCCCCGGATCCGGTTACCATATCAACAATAGAGGACGGACGATACATTTACGTGAACAATGCTTTTTCCAGCTTAACCGGGTATGCAAAAGAAGAAGCCGTTGGGAAGACAGCCATTGATCTGAGCCTGTTTGCCACCCAGGCCGACAGGAAAAAACTCATCGGTATTGTGAAAGACACAGGCATGACCGATGGAGTTGAACTGCAATTTCGGATAAAAGACGGGAGGGTGCTCGATACCCTCCTGTCAGGCAAAGTCTTCAGGTACGGGAAAGAAGACTGCCTGGTTGCAATCACAAGAGACATCACCCATTATAAGAAAGTGCAGGAGCAACTCCGCCTTTCGGAGAAGAGCTACAGGGAACTTTTCGACTCGGTATCTGATTTGATCTACACCCAGGACCTCGAAGGCCGTTTCACCAGTGCAAACAGGGCAATTACCCGGATATTCGGCTTTGGGCCCGATGAATTTGTCGGCCACAACGCATCGGATTTCATGAAGCCGGAACTCAGGCATTTGTTTGTTAGCGAATATCTTGAAAGGATCAAGAAAAAAGGGCACTACGAGGGAGTCTCGAGTTACTTTACAAAAGACGGGCGGAAGATATACCTCGAATATCGAAGCAATCTGATGAAGCCGGAAGAGGGAGCGCCTTTTATCAGCGGCATAGCCCGGGATGTGACCGACCGGGTCTTAGCCGAAAGAGAACTCAAGAGACTTCAGAGGCAGATGCTCCAGGTCCAGAAGATGGAAGCCATCGGGACATTGGCAGGGGGAATCGCTCATGATTTCAATAACCTGCTCCAGGCAATCCTGGGGTATACGCAGATCCTTATTATGCCGAGAGATGAAAGCGATCCGGATATCTCGAGTCTCCTGCAGATAGAAAAAGCGGCCCAAAGGGCCAGTGAACTCACCCAGCAACTCCTGACATTCAGCCGCAAGGTGGAGAGCAAGCCGAGGCCTGTGAGCCTCAATCAGGAAGTGCAACAGGTGGAAAAAATCCTGAAGAGAACGATACCCAAGATGATCGACATAGAACTCCATCTGGAAGACGGCCTTGAAACGATCAACGCAGACCCGGCCCAATTGGAGCAGGTGATAATGAACCTGGGAGTAAATGCACGGGATGCCATGCCGGAAGGTGGAAAACTGCTTATTGAGACGGAAAATGCATTCCTGGACGAGGCCTATTGCCGCGACCACCTGGGTGCAAGACCGGGAAAACATGTGCTCTTGTCTATTTCGGATACGGGTTTTGGTATGGATAAAGAGACCCTGGAACATATTTTCGATCCGTTTTTTACCACCAAGGAGGTTGGGAAGGGAACCGGACTCGGTCTTGCCATGGTCTATGGCATTGTCAAGAGCCACGAGGGCTATATCATGTGTTACAGTGAGCCCGGCCAAGGGACCGTTTTTAAAATTTACTTTCCGGTCAGAGAGGGGGAAAAAATAGAGAAAAAGACTGAGACAGGGAACGCTGCACCAGAGCCTGCACGAGGTATCGAGACCATTCTGCTCGTCGATGATGAAGAGCTGTTGCGGAATATCGGGAAGGAGATACTTGAGAGCTTCGGTTATACTATCCTTCTTGCGTCGGAAGGGGAGAGCGCCCTTGAACTCTATCGTGAAAAGTCAGGGGATATTGCGTTGGTTATCCTGGATCTTATCATGCCGGGCATGGGAGGCGACAAATGCCTTGGAGAAATCTTGAAATTGAATCCCCGGGCAAAGGTGGTGATCGCCAGCGGGTACTCGGTAAACGGCCACGCAAAGAACGCCCTTGACGCGGGAGCAAAAGCCTTTATAAAAAAACCTTACGAAATCAGACAGATGCTCGGCGTTGTCAGAGAGGTCCTGGATGAGGGCTGAGGAGACATGCCATCTGACCTGCTCGCTGCCCAAAGCCAATGGAAGCTAAATTGCCATAATCGACCGAAAAATAGTCCTTGGTATCCTGTCGATTATTGCCGGAAAATCCGTCTTGCCCAGGCCAAGTTGGGCTAACCGTTGCTCCAATTGCTCCGTGTTCGGTCCTCCCACCTGGTAGCCCACTTTGAACTTCGACATTAGGAGGTCGGCCAGATTGACAATCGTTATCAGGTCCCTGTCGCCAGGGGCAAGTTCAGGACTGTGGTGGTATTGAATTGTCCTGACGAGACTTCCCGGCAATTGCCACTTCGTGGCAAGGGCGCCACCGACCTCCGTGTGGCTCATGCCGAATTTTGCCTTTTCCGCTGTACACAAGTCCATGCCGTCATTGTGGAGAGAGCGATAGAAAAATGACGCCGCATCGGCCATGAGTTGATCCAGGGCCGCCTTGCCGATGTCGTGCAGCAGGCCGGCCGTATAGGCGATGTCGGGTTGGCCGTGGCCGGTGAATACGGAAATCTCATGGGCTGTCATGGCTGTTGCCAGCGCATGATGAAACAGACCCCCTTTGCATAGGGAGTAACCCCCCGGGTTACTGCGGGTAAAAAGCATTTCTGTGGCGGCCGAAATAACGAGCTGCAAGAGCTTTTTTTCTCCGAGCACGATTACGGCCCTTTCAATGGAGTCTATGGGTGCATCTATTCCCATGATGACGCTGTTGGCAAGTTTGAGGATCTTGGCGCTGATCACCTGATCCTGCCGGATTTCGGCGGCGAGGTCATCTATCTCATGGTCTCCATTCCGAATCATCCGTATGACCTTCAGAGCGATTTGAGGTATGGGTTTCAGGCTGCTGGTCGCTGAAGCTATTTCATCAGGGTTTACCTCTCGGGTGTTCTCGGGATCGTGAGCCGGTACTGGGATGAGGGGCTCTATCTTGGTCTCCAGCTCCCCGGTGTCCAATGTCATCTTGCAGCTGAACATCCCTCCGGTTTCAGACTGCTCCACAGGAATGTCCTCCTCCTGGAGGATATCGTTGACGCGCTCCGCAATATTTCCCCCTATGTCCAGCCAGAGATCCACCTCTGTGACTTCGCCTATCAGGGCTCCACCGGCCACGGCGGCCACCAGGTTCTTCCGTGATGCTCCTGCCTCGCAGATCGATTTAATGAAAACCGGCAGTCCGGTTGTAGCATATGTTTCAGCGGCAAAGGGGGTATCTGTGCCTGTAGGCTCGGCGAGGAGAATATGGATTAAACCTCCAAGGTTGGCCTTGGTATCCTTCAGGGTAACGCCGACGCAGGTACCCAGGTAGGCTTCCAGGATGCCGTTGTTTTTACGGCTGATTGCGAATGATCCGGAAGGAACGACATTGGATATCATTTGAATGATCCGTCCTTAACCTTGCTAATCGGTTGGGAGTGGGCCGGACTTTACAAAAAACAGGAGAAAATAGGCTCTCACTTAAAGTCCCGCCTGAAAAGCCTCCCGGCACCCGCAAACAACCCTCATGCGATGATGAAAGGGACTGAACAAATCGGGTTGGATGTGACTGAGGGCACGATCATTGACCGGCTTTCCTCGATATCGGCCGGAAATAGCATGATCTTCCCTTGGAGAGAGGAAAGGCCTTTTTCTTTTTCATAATCAATGGTAAAATCTTCCAGAGTTGGATCAGGTTTTTCACGAAGGAGATCAGCTTCGTATTTTCGTCCTCCCTGTGGAAGGATAGCAGAGCGATCTGAGAGCGTGGGGTGCCTTCGAGGGGTGCAAGTCTCTCCTTTCATAACATAACATATTGAGCTTTAGATGAAGAAGGAGGCAATCATGGAAACAAGTGCAAGGAACATGTTAAAGGGCAAGGTAACAAAGATTACCACCGGGGCGGTCAACTCGGAGGTCGAAATCGAGTTGCCCGATGGGCAGAAAATCACATCCATTATTACTATAAATTCGGTGAATCGGCTTGGATTGAAGGAGGGAAAACCCTGCTATGCGATGATCAAGGCGTCCAGCGTTATGGTAGCCGTGGACTGACATCAGCATTTCGCTCTCCTTTTCAAATCTTTCCAACGGCTGTCGATCTCTTGCTTGATCCGGTCCAGGTCTTTGGTGCTTAAGTGTTTGAACCTCCCCTGAGCGAGAAGATAGTCTTCCACCGGGAGGTGCCGGGGTTCATGGTTTATTTCCACATCCGTTCCGTTTCTGATTTCATAAAGAGGAAAGAACCCCGTCTCAACAGCTAACCTGCCGATATTCGGCGTCAGTTTTTCAGGGTATCTCCAGCCGGTCGGGCAAGGGGACAGAATATGAATATATTTTGTCCCCTTTATTTTTTTTGCTGTTCTGATCTTTTTTCTGAGATCATCCGGAAAACACGAGCAGGCAGTCGCCACATAAGGAATGCGGTGAGCGCTCATGATTTCAACCATGTCCTTTTTCCTGCCGGCCTTCCCCATGGGTGTGGTCATGGTCCAGGCATGCGTGGGCGTGGAGGAACTGCTTTGAATGCCGGTATTCATATACGCTTCATTATCGAAGCAGCAGTAAATGAAGTTTTCGTTGCGGTCGGCGGCCCCGGACAGGGCCTGAAGGCCTATATCGGATGTGCCTCCGTCGCCGGCGAAGGTGATAACAGTTGTTTCTTCGTCTCCTTTGGCGATCAACGCATTGGATATCCCCGCCGCACTCGATGCGGCGGTTTCGAAAGCCGGATGATAGACCGGTATCTTAAACGTGGCGGAAGGAAAAGGGCCGATGATAATGCCGATGCAGGAAGGTACGACGACACCGATGGCCTTTTCCCCGACGGCCTGGAGAACCAGTTTGATGCCCAAAACCTCGCCACAGCCCGCACAGGCTCTATGGCCGGGATGTATATAGTTTTCATACGCTACTTTGGACGGCATTGTCTTCCTCAACAGCTGAAATCGGAGATGGAGGGGGTTGATCCATCTCCCAAGTCATATTGATGGCTTTCTTAATGAGGGACGGCGAGACGTTGGTTCCGCCGAGCCCCAGTACGAATGAGAATACGGGAATGCGACGGTCACACGTATAGAGGGCGGATTTCAGCTCCTGGCTGAAAACCCCCTCCTGCCCGGGAGATATATTGCGGTCGATGACGGCTATCCGCCGGGCATGCTTCAGGGTTTCTATCAGCGCTGCCTTGGGAAAAGGGCGGAACAGCCGTATTCGTACCAGTCCCGCCTTGCGGCCGTTTTCTCTGAGTTCGTCCACAGCCACCCTGCCGGTGGAACCGATGGTGCCGGCGGTTACCAATACAACTTCAGCATCCTCATGGCGGTAGCAGTCCAGGATGGAATACTGCCGCCCGAATTGTTCCGCAAACTCCTCGTGAACCGCTTCAACCGCTTGGAGGGCTTTTTCCATGGCCGCCTGCCGCATCAATTTGAACTCGGCATACTGGGCCTGGGTGACCGTTTGACAGAGGGTTGCGGGGTGACGCGGATCCAGTTGAAATGCGGGTTCAAAAGGAGGCAGGAACTCATCGACCTCCTGCTGCTCGGGTACCTCGACCGGCTCCATGAAATGAGATGTGTAAAATGCCTCCAGAACAACCATGCTCGGAAGCAGCACGGTCTCGGAAACCTTGTAGGCTTGAATGACCGTGTCCAGCGCCTCCTGGTTGTCGGCGACGTAAAACTGCAGCCAGCCGGTATCCCGCTGGGAAAGGCTGTCCGTCTGATCGCTCCAGAAACTCCAGGGGGCTGCCAGCGAGCGGTTTACGTTGACCATGACAATGGGGGCCCGCATGCCGGAGGCAAAGTGCAGCATCTCATGCATGAGGGCCAGGCCCTGGGAGGCGGTTGCCGTAAAGGTCCTGACACCCGTCATCGAAGCGGCCAGACAGGCTGCCATGGCGGAATGTTCGGATTCCACCCGCATCATGCGGGCGCCCAACGTTCCTTTGCCGTCCCATTCGGAAAGCTTCTCGTAAATGGGGCTTTGGGGGGTGATGGGATACGCCGCAATGACCTGCGGCCGCGCCAGTCGCGCGCCATGGGCTGCGGCTTCGTTGCCTTTCAGGAGCATTCTCATCCGGTATCTCTCTCCATCTCAATGATATTTCGCGGGCAGGCGACGGAACATGCACCGCAGCCTTTGCAGTAATCGGCATCAAAATCGTAGATGCCGGATTCGGCGTCTTCGAGAATTGACATGTCGGGGCAGAAGTCCATGCAGTTCCCGCAGTCGATACAGGTGCCGCAATTGAAGCAGCGAGCGATCTCCAGCGACATCTCCGCCGGATGGATACCGTTGACCACTTCGGTAAAGGCTGTTTTGCGGGTTTGCACAGCCGCCTTTGACGGGGAAACACGCGGGTGCGGAGGAAAAAAGAGCGTGTTGATCTGGTCAAAGCCTACTACCTGTTTCAGGTTTTCCGATTCCATGAGCTGCCGCTGCATGAAATGCTGGAACGAAAAGCTCTTGCTCATCCCCAGTTGGTATTCTTTGAATTGCTCCTTCACATCCTCGTCCTGAAAAAAACAAGCGATAGCCATGGCGCCCAGCTTACCGCCTGCAATGGCGTCGGCAACGAAGGCCTTGTTGCCGGCGGCATCTCCACCGGCGAAAAATCCGGCACGAGAGGTCCGCCCGAAAGAATTTATTACGATACGGCCCGATGAGACTTGCACTTGTTCCGGCAACATGCCGGCATCTAATTCCTGGCCGATGGCAACGATCATATGATCCGCCTCGTATTGGCGGCAGGCATCGCCGACCGGCCTGACGGCAATCTGACCGGTAGTTTCATCCCTTTCCACGTCCGCCTGCCGGAACCCGACGGCTATCGGCCTTTGAGCGCCTTCCTTCAGTTCGACAGGAGCCCACCCGTTGTGGACATCCAAGCCTTCCTCCATGGCTTCGACCAGATCATCGGGCAGAGCCGGCATTTGCTCCCTGGATTCAGGACACACCAACGTAATGCCGTTGCCTTGACCGCACCGGATCCGCAAAAGGGTTCGCGCCACATCCACAGCAACATTGCCGCCGCCGATGATGAGAGTTTTCTCTCCCGCATCCTTCAATGGTGAACTCTCCCGATCCGATAAAAAGTCAACTCCCGTAAAAATCCGATCCTGCAGGCCGGAGGAGGGAAAAAGCCTTTTCCCATAATGAAGCCCGGTTGAAAGAAACACCGCATCGTATTCATCAAGACTGCTCCACGGCAAACTGTCACCGACCGTGGTGTTCAGTTTGACCTCTACCCCCAGATCAAGGAATCGATCGATCTCCTTATCCAGAACCGAGCGCGGCAAACGATACCTTGGAATACCATAGCGCAGCATGCCGCCCAGGGCCGGCCGTGATTCAAAAAGGGAAATGTTATAACCCATGCGGGCCAAGTGATATGCGGCACTCAACCCGGCTGGCCCGGACCCCACTACGGCAACGCTTTTACTGCTGGTAGAGGGGCGTAACAGGGTAGTGACGTCAACATGGCCGTTATCAGCCAGAAAGCGCTCAAAGCTTCTGATATTGACAGGATCATCATACTCTCCACGATTGCATTTGCTTTCACAGGGGTGATAGCAGACCCGGCCGCAGACGCCGGGCAGGGGATTGTCCTGCAGGTAAACCTGCAGCGCACCATCAAAATCACCGTTTGAAGCCAGGTGAAATGCCGCCGGGATATTTATCCCGATCGGGCAGGCATGTCGGCAGGGCGCAACTTTATTGATAAAGACCGGCTTTTCCGATCGCTGCGCCCCTGTTTTGAAATCAAGTGAGCTTTCAGACGAAATTGCGACAAACGGCTTTTTCGGATCAAGTTTGGGACGCAATCTGCGGATCATTGAGAATTTCCCCATGGGCACAAGGTGACGCTTTCATACGCTTCTTTGGCCGCCGCCAGATTTTCCTCGACAGCAGCCGGGACAGCGTTCGCAATCTCCTGCAAGACCGCATCCAAGCTGACGATGCTGCTGAGTCGGGCATATGCTCCCAGAACAGCAGTATTTACTATGGTGCCCAAACCGTGCTTCTTGGAGATCTGCTGTGCATCGATCAGGCCCACCCGATAATTACCGGCAAGGTTTGGTTCCGTGTCACCGACTGTACTGAAAAGAAGGGTTCCCCCGGGCCGAAGCTGGGCTTCGATCTCTGCCGGGCTGAAGAGAGTGGTGTCAAACATAATCAAGTGATCCGGATGCTCGATATCGCACTTTAAATAAATCTTCTCATCGCTGATTCGGACAAATGCGGCGACCGGTGCCCCGCGACGTTCGCCGCCGAAAAGAGAATAGCCCTGAGCGAAACGTCCCTCTTCAAAACAGGCTCGTGCGAAAATCTCCGAGGCCACCACAACACCTTGACCGCCCAGGCCCTGAAACCGTATCTCTATCATTCCGAATCTCTACCCATGCTTCCCTTGAGATCTTTCCTCGTCTGGTCCATGTGAAACCACACAGCCGATTCAATTTCACTGAAATTCTTGCTTTTGATCGCGTCTATGATCAGTCGGTGCCCCTGGTTGGCCCTTTCGGCAATATGGGCAATGCTGAGCCCCTTGATTCGAAACCAGAGCATGTGGTCCCGAAGAGTCTGGCTCATGACGATCAACCGCTTGCTGCCGCTGGCATGACAGATGATATCGTGGAATTCCGTGTCCAAATCAATCACGGGGGTAGTTTCGTTTAATCTAATGGCCCTGTCAGTCTCTGAAATAATTTCTTCCAATCGCGCTAATTGGTTTGAAGTTATCTTTTCCGAAGCCCATTTGGCTGCCAGCGACTCCAGCGAGAAACGGATTTCACATATTTCATCAACATCTTGGGTGCCTATCTTTCTGACGACGTATCCTACCCTTGGAATCGACTCGACGAGGTTTTCCATCTCCAGTTTATGAAGCGCCTCCCGCACGGGGGTCCTGCTGGTGTTGATTTCCTGGGCCAGTTTTACCTCAATCAGTTTGGTACCCGGAGGCGCTTCACCGGTAAGGATCTTCTGACGAAGTATCTTGTATACCTCTTCCCTGATCGTAGGAGGCCGACATATTTCAATCTTTTCTAATAAGTTCATGGAAAATTTCAATTTCCTGCTGGGGTACAGGGATACACGTATCCCAACCGGCTCACAATTGTCAAGAATTTCATATTAATCTGATCAGTCGGCCGTCTTAATTTCTATCTTTTTGACGGACTGCTCTTTGGTCTTGGGCAAATTGAGCTTCAGCACACCGTCCTTGTATGTAGCCTTAATCTTCTGTCCATCCACACCAGCAGGCAGTTCAAAGGACCTGGAAAATGAACCGTATTTCCATTGGATACAGTGGTAGTTCTTGTCTTTTTCTTCGTGCGCCTGTTTCCTTTCATCTTGCATAGTAAGAACCCGTCCGTTCAGAGAGATGTCGATGCCCTTTGCGTCGATGCCGGGGATTTCGGCGTGGAGGACAATCTATTTTTCATTTTCCGTCATGTCTACTGCGGGCATCCAATCCTCCCCTTCAAAGGAGCGAAATGGACTTCGGGTGAAAAAGTCTTCGAACAGCCTGTCGATGTCACCCCTAAAGCGGTCTACGTCCTTTCGACCGCACCATGGTACTAACCCTGCCATAGGACCTCACCTCTTTATGATGCCTGAAAATAAGCTGAAAAATTAGGTTATCGCCTGTCGCTCTGAAAACCCTTCTGCCTTATCTTGTTGCTGAAGCTACTTTGGGAGGGGTAACACCGGATAAGAAGACAAGAAAAAGGTTCAATATAAATGTGTCTCGGTACGACCGATATTGGCTGCCATTATTATTCCTGTTTTCCACCCAGAGTGCTCCTTTCACTCACCCCCTTTCACGAAGACACGCCGCGATGATATTCAACTTAAAACGAGAATAACAGTAACTTATATTAATTTTTGTGAAAATTTGGTCATCCATTTTCATCTGTCAAGAGCGGCGCAAGCAATTCATTTTGAACTGCATAAAAAAGTAGCAGTGTCTCTTGACAGCCTGGAAAACCTGATTAAATTTCCGATAAAAATGTCCCTCGAAAGGTGGACTTCAAAAAGCTCTGAAAATAGTCGATCAAAGTCGCTGGTAATGGATTTTAGGATACTGTTCTTAGGGCTTTTTAATTTCAAACCTGAAAAACAAAACAATCTGAAAGGAGGGATGGGTCATGTTGTGGAGACGAACAAGTAATTGGCCTGTGTGGGGGTGGAAGAGCCCCTTTGAGGAATTGGATCGTTTGAGAAGACAAATGGACTTGATTAGCGGCGGTCTTTCAAGAGGCCTTTCTGGAGAACCGGCTCCTGGGGTGTTTCCCTTAATGAATATCACCGAGGACAAAAACAATTATTATGTCCGGGCCGAACTTCCCGGGATTAAGGCCGATGAACTGGAAATCTCCGTGACGGGCGATACCCTGTCAGTTTCAGGGGAGAGGAAGCTGCCTGTGGAGGATGAGAAAGCGCAGTATCACCGCAGGGAAAGGGAAGCGGGACGCTTCAGCCGGATCGTGACCCTGCCCGGTCAATTGAATACAGGCAAAATTGAGGCGCGTCGCACCGAGGGGGTCCTAACCGTAACGCTGCCCAAGGCGGAAGCGGTAAAACCGAGACAGATAGCCGTGAAAACGTCGTAATCGAATGTTGAAAGGAAAGGAGGGATGTAAAAATGGCAGATAGTGAAAGCAACGCCCTTCAGGTAAAAGAGAAAACGGAAGTGACGACACCGGCCGAGCAGACGAGGCCTGGGCTGGTATTTACGCCGGCGGTGGACATCTTTGAAACGGACAAAGAGATTACCCTCTTGGCCGACCTGCCTGGCGTGAAGGCAGGAGCTCTGAACATCGATCTGCGCGAGAACGTGCTTACCCTGAACGGTGATGTTGAGGCACCTGAAGGGGTCGATGAGACGGATGTATTCCGGGAATACCGAACCGGTAGGTACTATAGGCAATTTACCCTGTCACAGATGATCGATCAGGCAAAAATTGATGCTGAATTAAAGGAAGGCGTACTTCGGCTCAGGCTGCCGAAGGTGGAGGCTGCACAGCCTCGTCAAATTACAGTGAGAGCATCATAGCCTTGTTTATTGAGGCACCCCTTATTTGGAGGGGATGGAGCCATAGTCTATAGTTTGAACCTATCAAATTTAGCTCTATAAAATACTGTTGTTACCCTGTGCTAGTTTTTAGGGGAAGTGGTTATGCGAGATTACTACGTTATTTTAGGGGTAGGTAAAGAAGCAAACCTTGAAAGGATCAAGAAGGCTTACCGAACGGTTGTGAAAAAACATCACCCGGACATAAGCCACAGCCAGGAAGGGAAAAGAAGGTTTTTGGAAGTCAGGGAAGCCTATGAGACCCTGAGTGACGAGATAAAAAGAAGGCAATATGATGAAGAGTTGGAAAGGCAGGGCTCGCGGCTCAGGATCAGAATGGTCCCTGAAATCATCAACGCAAGAACGACTCGACTAAATGAGATGGAAGACGTATTTCACTCACCCGTTGATGATTTTTTTGAAGGGTTTCTCCCTGGATTCTATGATCTGGACAAACGCGGATTCAGTGGAAAGGATCTCTACTTTGAGGCGATCATGTCTCCAGAAGAGGCTGCAAGCGGTGGGCTTTATCCCATAACCATTCCGGTACTGGAACCTTGCCCGAGTTGTAGGAAATCAGGCTTTTTTGAAACTTTCTTCTGCCCAACGTGTAATGGTTATGGCAGAGTCCGTTCAGAAAGGGAGTTTTCCCTGAGCATGCCGCCAAACGTGGTCCACGGAACCGAAATAAAGCTGCCTCTGGAGGATATCGGCCTAAAGAATGTTTATCTCAATGTGGTGGTTTATATAGATCCATACCTAAGCGATTTTGTTTAGAAACAAGAATGGAGGTGATGAAGATGAAGCTCTGGGATCGGATACAAAGAGGAATGGAAGCCGGTTTTGATGCGGCTTTGTCGGCTGTTCATGCCATCACCGAGAAGGCTGGCGAAGGAATTGAACTCACTCGACTGAGGCGCGAAAAAGCTAGGCTGGAAACAGAGGTCACCAGAAGGTTGGCGGAATTGGGAAATGAGGTTTATGAAAAAATAGCAGCGGAGAGGCTTGACGATATAAGTGAAAAATTGGGGGTCAAGGCCGTTTTGCTGGAGATTGCAGAAAACGAGGCCCGGATGGTTGATATTGACCGCAGACTCTCGAAAGAGTTGGAAGATCATGGGCAGCAGGAAACCTAACACTCTCCCGAAGCATCTGTACATCTGTAGAGTGAAGGTGAGAAAACTCGAGAGATACCCGTCAGGGGTCCTAAATGGACCCCTAGACATACTTCGGTTCTCAGTAGCAAATAAAATCGCGGGGATGCCCTTTATTCTTATCAATATCAGTTAAAGGAGGTTGATAAAAGTCTTTTCCAATTTGCCTGGGAACTTCATACATTAGCCTACCGACATACTTTCCCTCCCAATAGGACAAAAATCCGCGAGAAATTTTATTTCCTTCATGGCAAACGAAAGATTGACGGAAACCGCTTTTCTGGCAGGAGATCTCGTGCCCAGGACTGCCCGGGCGCTCTTGGCACTAGTCCGGCAACCGTGTAGGAGGTCAGATTTCCGCTGAGACTTCCGGCATTTTTCGTTTTTGTCAGGCTTTCAGGGTTCACCCACACACATGCGACTGAGAAGATTGTGTGTGCCGGCATTACAACCCTCCAATAAATCCACAAATCCGATTCCTCACCGCTCCCCTCATATGCCAGATGACTTCCTCGATTGGGAGATTGTAGTCTGTATGCCATCTACCCTCACCAATACTTGCGGCGATTTCTTTTCTCTGTGCCCGGCTTTTCGGGAGAGTGCCCTTCATGGGAGATTGCCTATTTGCCTCGGTAATATGCAGGCGTCGGCAATCCCTTCAAAGATTCAGTAGAAGCGGGATTTTCATTCATGATTTTATTGTGTTATGCTGATTATTCCGTGGAAGACAATCAAAAATGACAACACGACGAAAAAGGCAGGGATCGATTACCGACCCATCATTCAGACGCGGCACACTCTTGGGACTATGATGGTATCGTCAGGTGAAAATTTGGGTTGGATTCAGAAGATGATGGGACATTCGTCATTGAAAATGATCACCGACAAATATTTTCCCTATATTCCCAATATTACCCACAATGACGGATCAAAATTCATGGAAGAATATTCGAAGAAGACTCAAAAATGTGGCCCAAATGTGGCCCAAAATGAAAATAGGAAATCACCTATTTGGTAACTTCCTAAAATCGTTTGAAAAAGATGTCCAAAAATGGTGGAGGCGGCGGGAGTCGAACCCGCGTCCGAAAACATTCCACTCAGGCTTCTACATACATAGCCCGACAAAAGATGTTCATTCCCTGGAGCCTGCCGGGCATAGTGACCAGGGAACTAACCTGTGTAGCATTTCGCCTTCCCGTCTCACAGGTAGGGCGGGTCAGCTAGCCTGCTAGTCGGCGCCCTTTTCAGTGTCGCAGGCAAACACTGAAAGGACGCTAGCCGTCTATGCGGCTAGGGCGTACGCATAATCGTCTGCGTTTGTCTTTATCCCACCCGTTTTACGAGCAAGTGGAACCTCGGTATGCAACCTAAGCTTCTCTATCCCCGTCGAAACCTAATTCGCCCCCTTTTCTAGAGTGTAAACATTATAAGTATTTTTTCGGGAAATGTCAATAACGTCCCCTCTTGCGCGCCTGGTCCATTTCTCTTTTCATTTCCTTTTCTTTCAGTGCCCGCCGTTTGTCGTATTTCTTCTTTCCTTTGGCCAGGGCAATTTCCACTTTTGCCTTGCCATCCTTAAAATAGACTTTGGTGGGGATGAGGGAGTATCCCTTCTCTTCCGTTTTCCCGATAAGGCGCTTGATCTCACGCTTGTTGAGGAGGAGTTTTCTGATTCTCACCGGGTCCAGTTCCAGATGATGGGAAAACGGGTAGGGGGTTATATGCATACTGTGAAGAAATGCTTCGCCTCTTCTGATCCTGGCATAGCTGTCCACCAGGCTGGCCCGCCCCTCTCTCAGGGATTTTACCTCCGGCCCCAGCAGGACGAGTCCCGCTTCAATCGTCTCATCAATGTGGTAATCGAAGGAGGCCTTTCTGTTCCGGCAGACAATTTTTATACCCATTCCGTCCCTCTCTCCTGAGAGTAGTATGATGATCAGTTGTTCGGTGGTGAATCAGGCAGGGAAAAAACCTCTTTCACCGAGTTCCGGGATCAGTTTCTTCATTCGCTTGAGGAGGTAGTCGCGCACTTCCTTTGCCGTGTTGAGCTGAAGGACCTGTTTAAAATCATGTCTGGCCTGTTTCAGGGGAATGGACCGCACGATAGTTTTCACCAGGGGGATCGAACGGGCATTCAGGCTCAATTCGTCCAGACCCAGTCCTAGCAGGATTGGGGTACAGAGCGGGTCCCCGGCCATTTCACCGCACAGTGATATCTTGATGCCCGCCTTCCTGCCTTCCTGCACCACCTGGCGGATCATCCGCAGGATGGCCGGGTGAAAAGGCTGGTACATGTAGGCCACGTGTTCATTCACCCGGTCAATGGCCAGGGCATACTGGATGAGATCATTGGTCCCGATACTGAAAAAGTCCACATGCCTGGTGAGGAGGTCCGAAATCGTCACGGCGGAAGGAATTTCGATCATCACCCCTACCGGCATGTTTTCATCATAGATAATGCCTTCGCCGTCCAATTCCTGTTTCACGGCATTGAGTATTTCCTTCACTTCCAGTACTTCCTGGACACCGGATATCATGGGAAACATGAGTTGGACACGGCCGAATATGCTCGCGCGCAATATGGCCCGAAGCTGAGTTCGAAAAAGTCCCGGTTCCCTAAGGCACAATCGTATGGCGCGCAGCCCCATGGCGGGGTTCATTTCATTGACGATGTCGATTTGAGAGGCGAATTTATCCCCTCCCAGGTCGAGAGTCCTGATCGTCACAGGATCGGGAGCCATGATTTCCGCGACTTCCCGGTAATCGTTGAACAGTTCTTCTTCCGTCGGAAGACCTTTGCTCCGGAGATACAAGAATTCGGTCCTGTAAAGTCCGATCCCTTCCGCACCATGATCCCGGACAGCGGCTACCTCTTCCAGGAATTCTATATTGGCCTTTATGGCGATTCGATATCCGTCAGGCGTTTCCGCCGGGAGATGACTTATTTTCGCGATGGTGGATTTATATTTTTCATGCTGGAGCTGTTTCTCCTGGTAGCGGATAATGTCGGCGTCATCCGGGTTGATCACAACCTCGCCGGTGCTTCCATCGACGATGAGCAGCTCCCCATCCGAAATTCTTTCGCTTGCCGCTTCGAGTCCTACCACGGCGGGGATTTCAAGTGCCTGCGCCATGATCGCGGTATGGGATGTCTGTCCTCCTACATCGGTTATAAACCCCATGACCTTGCTGATATTGAGTTCGGTGGTATCAGCCGGGGAAAGATCATGGGCTACAATGATGACCCGCTCCCGTATCTCCGCCAGATTTTCCTGCATTTCGCCGGATAGGTTCCGCAGGATTCTTTCCGAGACACTCTCTACATCCTGAATTCTGTTGCTGATATAGTCGTCATCGATCTGGGCAAAGATCTTGCGGATCTCATGAAAGGATTTTTTCAGCGCCCACTCAGCGTTGATTCTTTCTTCCTGAATTCTCCGTATTGTGGAATCACAGAGCATGCTGTCCTTCAAGATCATCAAGTGACTGTCAAGGATGAAGGAATGTTCCTTGACGTGCTCCGGCATCTTGTTTTTCAGGGTTTCAAGTTGTTTCTCGGTAGTCCGAAGGGCATGTTCAAAACGTTCCACTTCCCCGGCTATCTGTTTTTCATCGATGAGGTACTGGTAAAGGATCTGGACCGTGGACCGGTCTACAAGGTGAGCCTTGCCGATAATAATTCCGGGTGATACGGGAATTCCCTGCATCCTATCCTTTGGTTCATTTGGCCGGACGGTCATGCGTCCTCTCCGAATTTGTTTGCGAAAAGCTCTGTCAGCCTTTCCATAAATGCCTCTGAATCTTGTCCTACGATTTTCGCCTTTATTTCTGTGCCTTTGGGGCAGGAAAGGGTCAGAATTGATAAAATGCTTGAACCATCCACCTCTTCGTTCTCCTTGCTCAGAAACAGCCTGGATTCAAATTGATTCGCAAGGGCTACGATTTTCCCTGCGGCCCTGGCATGCAGTCCAAGGTTATTTGATATTTTCAGCACCTTTTTCTTTTCCATGTCGGTTTCGCTCGAAATCATTGTGTTTCCGGTGTCAGCAGCCTCGTTTGCCGGGTGAGGCAGATCTTGTATATTTGCCGGTACCCCAAACCATCCTTCGTGGAAATATCCCTGGCGATGTCTTTTATGCTCAGCCGTTCCTCAGTCAACAGTCGGTCTATCCTTTCAAGTACTTGGACCGGGATCTCTTCGGGTCCGCTTTTTTCTTCACTTCCTTTCACAACAATGGTCAGTTCTCCCCTCATTCCCTCTCCCGGCAGATTTCCAAGAATGTCTGATATTTTTCCCCTGCGTGTCTCTTCGTAAAGCTTGGTCATTTCACGGATGAGGACGATCTCTCGATCGCCCAGTAAATCAAGCATATCCTGGAGCATGGCCTTCAGGCGGTGAGGCGCCTCAAAAAAGACCATGGTACGGTATTCGGACACGAAGGAGCGAAGAGCGCGTTTCCTCTTGCCGGCCCTGGGAGGGAGGAACCCTCCAAAAACGAATTGTTCCGCGGGAAACCCTGAAATCGAAACCGCCCCGGTTACGGCGGAAGGTCCCGGGATCGGCGTGATGGTGACTGATTCCTTGCAGGCTTTCCCGATAAGCAACCCGCCCGGGTCTGAAACGCCGGGTGTGCCGGCATCAGTCACCAAGGCAATGGAGGAACCGCCTTTCAACCTGCCGATCAATTCGGGAGCTTTTGCTTTCTGATTATGCTGGTTATACCGTACAACCCGGGTCTTGATTCCGTAGTGTGCACAGAGTCCCCGCGTGTGATTCACGCTTTCCGCTGCAATGATATCGACTTCGTTCAGGATTTTCAAGGCCCTGAGTGTGATATCCTCCAGATTTCCGATGGGGGTGCAAACAACGAAGAGGGTTCCGGGACGAGGCTGGCCGCTAGTAGGCGAGATTGAACGCATTTTTTATGACCTCAATCCTTGGGGAGGAACCTGCAAGGCTTATGGCCACGACATCAAACCTGGCACGCATATCACTGCAGTTGTTCGCCTTCATGTATGTGAGAGCAACTTTGGATATCTGGTGTCTTTTTCGTGCGTTTACCGCCTCTTTGGCATAGCCTGTCGATCCGGTTCTCCTCGTCTTGATTTCCAGGAATACCAGGGTGTCGGCGTCCCGCGCAATCAGGTCAATTTCTCCAAGAGGGCACCGGTAATTTTGAAGGATGTCCTTGTATCCCATGGATCGGATGGTTTTCAGGGCAAGTTTTTCTCCCTGCTTTCCGAGATCAAGACGCTCTCTTGTCACGCTAGCATACCCCTCTGAACGTGAGGCGGTGAACCGGACACGGTCCACACCGTTTGAGGGCATCCAGGTGATACCGCGTGCCGTAGCCTTTATTCTGATCGAAACCGTATTGTGGGAACAAGTGGTGATAATTCCTCATGATCCTGTCGCGGTAGACCTTGGCCATAACAGAGGCTGCAGATATGCTCATGCTCCTCTGATCGCCCTTTTTCAGGCACTTCTGCGGCAAACCGAGGGGCACGGGATGGATACCGTCAACGAGAAGAAAGGCCGGTTTCGGCTCAAGAGCGGATACGGCCTGCTTCATGGCCTCGAGGGCTGCGTTCAGGATATTATGGGTATCGATGTATGCATGTGATACAACCGCAACGTTCACGGCCAGGGCCTTCCTGGTGATCATGTGGAAGGCCTTTTCTCTTGCACGGGCAGTCATTTTTTTGGAGTCTCGGACTCCGGGCAACTCCACTTCCTCCGGGAGGATCACTGCGGCCGCTACTACCGGTCCCGCAAGGGGACCCCGTCCTGCTTCATCCAGCCCTGCAACCATGGTGTACCCGGCCTCCCTGGCCATCGCCTCGTAGAGAAAGGGCCAACATTCGCCGGGCGTGGTTTCCCCGGGAAAAAGGGGTAGATTTTCGGATGGACTCGACAAGAAAATGATCAAAATACCTAAGGGATTAGTACCTTTTTTCCTTGATCCGGGCGGCCTTTCCCCGCAACTTCCTCAGGTAATAAAGCCGGGCTCTCCTCACTTTTCCTCTTGTCATAACCTCGACCTTATCAATAGAAGGAGAATGCAGAGGGAATATCCTTTCAACCCCAATCCCGTAAGAGATTTTTCGAACCGTAAATGTGGCTCCGGTGTTCCCTTTTCGTTTCCGGATGACAACTCCCTGGAAAACCTGGATTCTCTCTTTTTCGCCCTCTTTGATCCTGGCATGGACCCTGACCGTATCCCCCGGACGAAAGTTGGGGATGTCGGTCCTCATTTGTTCCTTTTCAAGCATTTCCAGAATGTTCATGTTTCCTCCTCATGTCACAGTTCCAAAAGCAGTCAAATGGAAAATGCCGGGGAACCAATTATTCTTCCATTGGCTCCTTCGCCATGCAACTGCTTCACGGTATCCTATTCGTACCAACTAAACGATCCAAAATAATTGCCGCTGCCGCTCGAACGGAAAGATGATTATATCCGTCCACCCCGAGAACTGGTTCCAGGACGGCATTTGACTGCCTCAGGACATCCTGATCCAGCCCCCACGCGGTTCCGAAAAGGAGAAACAGGAGCCGGTCCTCATGGATCATGGTGCGCATCGCCGCGAAGGAAAGCATGTTCTCCTTCTGCCTGGTTGCGTCAGTGGCAACAACACACGGCGCTTCGCGTTCCAGGGAATGGATCCTTTCTATAGCCTCCTCCAGGGAAGTGGCCATGGCTATGAGTTCAACAGCCGTTTTCCTGTCAGGATTATATGAAGCACCGAAACCTGCCGTCCAGTGCCTGCGGACCCTATTTACAAGCTCCTGCTGATCTGCAAGCGGCGTTATCACCAGGAGTTCCCTGACGGCGTATGTCCTGGCAATCCTTGCCAGGTCGTGAAGATCAACAGTGGTGACTGCCGAAGCAATCCTTTGCTCGTTCCTGTTATACACGGGGTAATGAACGAGTCCCATATACAGCCGCATCAACAAAACGTCCTGATTCCAATTCGCATTCAAGCGCTACCGGTGTTGGCTGCGTCGCGGACTCCTCGACGTACTGTTCATGTACGCCACCGTCGCCCGCCCCTTGTCGACTAGGTATCATGTTGAATGCAAAATGGAATGACAACCAATTTCACGTCCCTTTTGCCTGAACAAAATTGGAATATGTTGAAATTGACTCCTGTATCCTTATTTTTCAGCGTTTTTCTTCAGTTCTTCGAGAATCGCACCATCCTGTCTGGTGAGGGCAGTATTGTGAAGGAGATCGGGCCGATTTTCGAGTGTCCGTTTCAGGGACTGGGCTCTCCTCCACGCACGGATTTTTTCATGATTTCCCGATAAAAGGACCTCGGGAACCTCTTCCCCCATGAATACCCTGGGTCTTGTGTACTGGGGGTACTCAAGCAATCCGTCTTCAAAAGAATCCTCCCGGTTCGATGTTTCGCCCCCCAGGACCCCGGGAATGAGCCGGCTCACCGCATCCATGATGACGAGGGCTGCGAGTTCACCTCCGCTCAGCACGTAATCCCCGATGGATACTTCCCGGTCCACGCACAGTTTCCTGATTCTTTCGTCAATCCCCTCATAACGGCCGCAGATGAGGATGAGCTGTTTCCGCCCGGACAGTTCCCAGGCCATGTGCTGATCGAAGCGTTCCCCCTGGGGCGTCAGGAGGAGAACGAGGCTTTCTTCGGCGACTCTCCTGACCGAACTCACTGCCCGGTATATGGGGCCGGGCTTCATAACCATGCCGTCCCCGCCCCCAAATGGGCGGTCGTCCGTATTCTTATGGGCACCCCTGGCAAAAGCGCGGATATCTGTTACTTCGATTTTGACCAGATCCCGTTTCGCGGCGCGGGCCAGCACGCCTTCCTTGAGGTATCCCCGGATCATTTCCGGGAATATGGTCAAGACATCATATTTCATGAAGATCCAGGAGGCCTTCCACGGAACGGATCGTCATCTTCCCCGTCTCCAAATCAATTTCCCTGATGATTTCATGGGTGCCGGGGATGAGCACCTCGCTTTCTCCCCTCTTTATCACGTATATATCGTTGCTGCCCGTGGCGATAATATCGCTGATGGAGCCCAGATATTCTCCCGATTCCAGGAATACTTCAAGACCTAGGAGCTCGTACCAGAAATATTCGTCTTCGTCTTTTCGGGGCAATGCATCTTTGCTGACCAGGACATCCGCACCCCGGTATGCTTCCGCTTCTGACAGGGAAGAGAGTCCCGCCAGTTCAACAAGGAAAGCGGATTTTCCGGAACTGAAAGAAACAATAGTGAATTCGCTGAGTTTCCCCGTTTTCTCCCGCAGAAAAATGCTGCCGGCATCAGGGAATGTTGCATCTGACCGGGCGTATGCAAAAATCTTCAGTTGCCCGTGCAGACCATGAGGCCGGAGAACCTTTCCCACCAGGAGCAGATTATGATCTGGGTTCCGGGTCAAGCCTATTCAATTATTTCTAAAACCGATCGCTTGTTAATTTTTGTTGAAGCCGCGCTGAGGATGGTCCTCATGGCCCGTGCCGTGCGACCCTGTTTCCCGATGACTTTCCCCAAGTCTTCCTTGGCTACTTTCAGCTCAATCACAGAGGTTTGTTCCCCCTCTATCTCAGTGACAACCACGTCTTCCGGTTTGTCTACCAACGCCTTTGCTATGTAGGAAATCAAGTCCTTCATGTCGACTCACCTCCATGTTTGAGTTCATCCGCGTATCACCTCAAATTGCCGCTGAAGGAGACTTTGTTAGCCCTTGCTTCTTCAAGATTGATCTGGCCGATTCCGTCATCACCGCGCCCTTTTCCAGCCAGTAACGGACCTTTTCCTCCTGAATCTTGACTGTTGCCGGATCTGTTTTCGGGTCATAATAGCCAAGGATATCCAGAAATTTGCCGTCGCGTGGAGCTTCCGAGTCAGCTGCCACCAACCGGTAAAAGGGCTTTTTCTTTGCGCCCATTCTTGTCAATCTAATTCTTACTGCCATTATCCAGTATCACCCCCTTGTAGTATAGCATTGCCAATTGTGGATGGAAATCTGTCAGCCGAAAAGAGACCCCATCATGTTTCCGTGCCCTTTTCTGGTCAGCCGTTCCATCACCTTTTTTGATTGCGAAAAGTTTTTCAACAGGCGGTTTACATCCTGGAGAGATGTTCCGCTTCCCTGCGCGATCCTTTTCCTTCTGCTTCCGTTTATAATCTTGTAGTTACGTTTCTCCTGCTTTGTCATGGAACTGATGATTGCTTCAATCTTGACCAGTTCCTTTTCATCGGGCTTGAGTTGTTTCAGCTTCTTCATTTGACCCATGCCGGGGAGCATTCCCAGAATCTGTTCAAGAGAACCCAACTTCTTGATCTGCTTCAGCTGAGCGGAGAAATCTTCCAGATCAAATTCCCGCTTCCTGAGCTTCTTTTCCAGCTTGACGGCTTCCTTTTCATCAAATTCGGCCTGGGCCTTTTCGATCAAGGAGAGCACATCGCCCATACCCAGGATCCTGGAGGCCATCCTGTCAGGAAAAAAGGGCTCAAGAGCGTCGAGCTTTTCCCCAACTCCCACGAATTTTATGGGCTTCTTTACGACGGCCCTGATGGAGAGGGCCGCACCCCCCCGGGCATCCCCTTCCATCTTGGACAGGATGACACCGGTGATGGCAAGGTCATTGTCAAATTGCCCGGCCACGTTGACTGCATCCTGGCCGGTCATGGCATCCGCCACGAGCAGGATCTCATGAGGGTTTGTCTTTTCCTTGATCCGCTGCAGCTCAGCCATGAGCATTTCATCAATATGAAGACGTCCCGCCGTGTCAAAAATCAGGAGGTCGCAATTTTCTTTCCCGGCCCGTGACAGTGCATCGATGCAGATATGCTCGGGTTTCTGATCAGGGCTCGAAGGATAGACAGGCACTTCTATCTGTGAACCGAGCTTCCTCAATTGGTCAATGGCGGCAGGTCGGTAGATATCTGCCGGTACCAGGTAGGGATGCCTGCCCTGTTTTCGCAGATATTGAGCGAGCTTCGCGGCCGTGGTGGTCTTTCCGGAACCCTGAAGCCCCACAAGCATGATGATGTGAGGTGTCCTGCCGCTTAGGTCCAGGTCCTGTCGCTCGCCTCCCATCAAACGCGCCAGTTCTTCGTTGACGATTTTGATGAGTTGCTGACCCGGCGTCAGGCTTTCAAGAACCTCCTGGCCGACGGCGCGTGCTCCTATGTCCTCAATGAGCTTTTTTACAACCTTGTAATTGACATCCGCTTCGAGCAATGCCAGACGGACCTCTTTGAGGGCGTCCTGTATATTGGTCTCTGTAAGTTTCCCCCTTCCGGTTACCTTTTTAAAGACGCGGTTGAATTTTTCGGTCAGATTTTCAAACATTACTGGCCCTCAAAACGAAAACTTTTATTATTATTTACCCAGGTCACTTCTGTCAATCAAAATCCTGATTTTTTACTGATACACTTGATTTCGGCTATTTTATCACAGCTTGGCGTTTTTTCCATAAAAATATTTTATGACGGTTGTGGACGGCAGTTCCGGTTGATCCGGGTTGAAATTTATGGTTGCCAATACGGGACATACCTTCTAGTATTTCAAAGTCTCTGTTCCCCGGGTGTGTGACAGCTTCTATCAAGTGAATGAAAAGAGGAGCGGCAATGGCTCCTGGCCGGGCGCACCCAGTGGTATCTTGTGTTTCTTTCCGGTTTATCCGGGTTGAGAGAAGGTGGATGTATGGAAAGCGGGAGAGCCGGCCCGGGTGAAGGAACGGGAATGGAAGAGGGGATCATTTCACCCCGAAGGGGGAGAGATGATCCGGTGCTTGGTCCGGACGTGGTGGTGGCCATGGTCCCCGATCTGGTCCGCTTGCTGGCAAGGAGAACACGGGCCGAAAGGCTTCATGTCCAGGGTATGGCACTCGCGCACCTGTATCGACCGCAGGGTCCGCTGGGCAAACGGACAAGCATCGCGGGCCCGTTTCTAGGTGCTCCCCAGGCGGTGATTGCCATGGAAAAGCTCATCGTGCTGGGAGCGGTGCGGTTCTGGGTCATGGGATGGTGCGGGTCTCTCCAGAGGTTTCTGAGGATAGGAGATGTCGTCATCCCCACGTCCGCCGTCTCTGAGGAGGGAACATCGGCCCACTATCCCGTTGGGGAGAAGCCGGTTGAACCCGACCGGTGCCTGACCGAATTCCTCCTCCAGTCCGTGAGCGGGCTGCCGGGGGAATACATGGCCGGATCCGTCTGGTCCACGGATGCTCCCTATCGTGAAACACCGGGAAAGGTGGAATACTATCAGCGGGCGGGAGTGCTGGCTGTGGAAATGGAGATGTCGGCACTGATGCAGGTTGCACTTTTTCGGTCCGTGGCAGTCGCGGCGATGCTTGTTGTTTCGGATGAGCTCTTTGACCTGCGATGGCATACGGGATTTTCCAGCCCTGCCGTGAAAAAGGCGACGCAGGCGGGAGCAGAACTCCTGCTGGAGCTTGTTTTATCCTCTGATCTGGACGCAAGAAGCGACGAACCCCGGTTTTGAAACGGAGAACGGCAACTCGTGAAGACGACGATACAGGAAGAGATTGACCGCTTGAGGGACCTCATCGGGTACCATAACCGGCGCTACTACGTGCTGGATGATCCGGAGATCTCGGACGCGGAATACGATCGGCTTTTTCAGCGGCTCCTGGAGTTGGAGAAGGATCATCCCGATCTCGTTACCCCTGATTCCCCCACCCAGCGTGTGGGCGCGGAACCCCAGGAAGCATTCACACAGGTAAGGCATCGGCTTCCCATGCTGAGTCTCGAAAACGTCTTCGGCGAGGAAGGTGTCCGGGATTTCGGTGCCCGGGTGAGCAGGTTTCTCGGGCAAGCCGGACTCGTTCAATTCACGGTTGAACCGAAGATGGACGGCCTGGCCGTGGAACTGGTGTATGAGCGGGGGAGATTGACGGTTGCCTCCACCCGGGGCGACGGATACACGGGCGAGGATGTGACCCGGAATGCAAAAACCATATTGGCCATCCCCCTCGAGCTCAAGTCCATGAGCGGTGAACGAACGGTCCCTGATCTCCTGGAAGTGCGGGGCGAGATCTATATGGAAACAGAGGCTTTCAAGGCCTTGAACAGAGAGCGGGTTGCCGAGGGTCTCCCTCCCTTTGCGAATCCGAGAAATGCAGCCGCGGGGTCCCTCAGGCAGCTTGACCCGCGGATAACGGCGAGACGCCCGTTGAACATGTTCTGTTACGGGGTAGGTGAGCTGAGTGATCAGACCTTTGAAACCCAGTACGCATTGATGCTCGGCCTCCAGGATTGGGGTCTGCGGGTGAACAGGCCGCATATCCGGGTCTGTGACACCATTGAGGAAGTGATAGGATTCTGCCGGCAGTTTGAAGAAAGACGGTCCCAGTTTGCATTTGAAATTGACGGCGCGGTCATTAAAGTAAACCGCCTTGACCTCCAGGCCAGGCTTGGGGAAAAGACCAGGAGCCCGCGATGGGCCACCGCGTTCAAATTCAAGGCTGTTCAGGAAACCACCAGGATTTTGAAAATCGAGGTCCAAGTGGGAAGAACCGGGGCGCTCACACCGGTGGCGCACCTGGAGCCCGTGGAGGTGGGCGGGGTGGTGGTCAGAAGAGCCACCCTCCATAACCAGGATGAGATCACCAAAAAGGACATCCGCGAAGGAGACGCGGTTGTTGTTCAGCGGGCGGGGGATGTGATTCCGGAGGTGGTGAAGGCGATCGTATCGCGCCGGACAGGGCATGAAAAGCCGTATATCATGCCGGAGACCTGTCCTGTCTGCGGGGCGGAGGTGAGAAGGAGAGAAGGAGAGGCCGCTTTCCGGTGCCCGAACCCGGCCTGTCCGGCTCAGGTCCGGGCGTCATTGCGGCATTTCATCTCAAAAGGAGCCATGGATATTGACGGGCTGGGAGACAAGATCCTGGGCCGGCTCCTTGAACAGGGGTTGATCAGTGACGAGGCGGATATTTATGCACTGACACGAGAGGACTTGCTCAAGCTGGACAAGATTGAGGAGAAATCGGCCGCCAACCTGATGCAGGCCGTCCAGGAGAGCAAACATCCGACCCTCGCCAAATTCATCTACGCGCTGGGAATCAGACACGTGGGGGAACACGTGGCATCACTCCTTGCCAATCATTTCCAGACGCTGGAAGGGTTCATGAATGCCGGCAGGGAAGAGCTTCTTTTGATAAAGGGCATCGGAGAAGAGATCGCGGAAAGCATCCTTTCCTACCTTGAAGAGCCATCCCACCGGGAGCTGATCAGGCGGCTCCTGGCCTCCGGCATCGCACTGGAACCGGTGGTCACGTCCAGGCCGTCGCCGATCGCAGGCAAGGTTTTTGTCTTGACTGGTTCCATGGAAACGCTTACACGGACGGAAGCCAAGGAACGCATTGTAAGGAGCGGCGGAGAGATTTCCAGCACCGTGGGCAAAAGCACCGACTACCTGGTGGTCGGAACGGCTCCCGGTTCGAAACTCCAAAAGGCGCGGGAGCTGGGAGTGACGATCATTGATGAACCCGCCTTTTTGCATCTGCTGGAGGCATCACATGGATAGTCTACGGGTCAGACTGATCATCGAAGGACGAGTCCAGGGCGTCTGGTTCAGGGATTCCGCGCGGCGCCAGGCGACCGGGCTGGGCGTGACCGGCTGGGTGAGAAATCGTCCCGAAGGAAGTGTGGAAGTCCTTGCCGAGGGACCGCAGGAAGGGATAAACGCGCTGATCGCATGGTGTCACACCGGTCCAACTGCCGCGAGGGTGGATCGAGTAAGAAAAGAGTATGAACCCTGGGCAGGTGAATTCCCATCGTTTGAAATTGTCTATTGAATCGCCGGCATCAGGAAAAAAGGAAATCATACTGACTCAGGGAAGTATTCCCGGAGAGCTCCATTGAAAGAGGCGAAAGAAAGAATCATGATGAAAAGAAAGGCCTTTCAGGCTGCAGGATTTGTCTTATTGATACCATTGTTTTTTTTCTGGGGGTGCGGCACCACCCATTCTCTGTTAAAGGGGATCAGCAGGGGAAAGCCCCTGCTGGCGAAGCGGGTGGCAGTGGTTCCTTTTATAGATGAAACCCATCTTGAAGGCCATCTTGGCGGTGAATTTACCGCCGAGTTCGTCTCAAGGATCAGGAAGATTCCGTCCGTCATTCTGGATGAGAGGCCCTTTGATGTCTCGATCCAGCGTGATATGAAGTCTCCGCGGTTCGGGATTGTTACGCCGAAAGGTCTTATTCAGAAAGCAGAGGAACGCGGCCTTAATCTCCTGATTACCGGGGTGCTCAATCCTGTTGATATTACCACGAGGCGCACCGGCATCTGGCCGTTTCGGAAAAACACACGGTTCTATGGAATTTCCTTGGTCGTGAATCTCATTGAAGTAAACACCGGGGCGGTATTGTTTACCCGGCTGGACTCCAAGACATTTTCCGGTTCGGAAGAGGAATTCGCGGATAGTGAGAAAGAGTTCATGACTGAACTGGTAAAGAATCACATGCCGGATATCCTGAAAAATCAGGTATCCGCAATTTCAGATGTCCTCGAGAGGACGCCCTGGATCGGAAAGGTGCTTTCAGGGGGAGACAAGAATATCAGGATTAACGGCGGGCGGGACGTCGGCATAGAGAAAGGGCAGGTCTTCCTGGTATTTTCCCACGGAAAGTGGGTTCCTTCCCTGAGCGGTCGCCCCTATCCTGTCCGCAGCCATATGGTGGGAGAGATTGAGGTCGTTTCTGTTGGTGATGAGGAGTCCGTGGCACGGCCGCTTTCTGGGGGACCTTTCGCGATCGGTCAGGTGATTCTCCTCAAACACTAGTGCTCAAGATCCATTTGCTGATACGTACTAGCGGACCATTTCACGAGCATGCGCCAATGCCTGAGGAGTGACTTTGCGTCCTGCCAGCAAGCGGGCTATTTCTTCTATCCGCTCTTTTTCGTCAAGCTCGAGGATGGAGGTCTGTGTTCTGCCGTCCACCACGACTTTTCTCACCTGGAAGTGAGTATGGGCCTTGCTGGCGATCTGGGGCAGGTGAGTGATGCACAGTATCTGGTGAAAGCGGGCAAGGGACTCCAGTTTTTCTCCTACCACTTCTGCCGTGGCGCCCCCGATTCCGGCATCCACCTCATCAAAGATAACCGACTCAACGGACGCGCTTCTTGCCAGGATGCTCTTGAGAGCCAGCATGATGCGGGAAAGCTCTCCGCCCGAGGCTATTTTGGTCAGCGGCTTGAGGTCTTCTCCGACATTGGGAGACAGCAGGAATTCCACGTGATCAAGCCCGTCCCTCCCGAGCATCGAAATGGCCTCCCGGGAGCTCAGAGACTCTTCCTTGTCTCCGAGAAAAGTCACGCTGAAACGGGTGTTGGGCATATTGAGATTGTGGAGTTCTTCTTCTACCTCCCTTTCAAGGTCGCGGCCCGCCTCTTTTCGCCTGTCTGAAAGGCCGTGGGCCATGCGGAGAAGTTCCTCTTCCAGGGAGGAGAGGCGGGTTTCCAGCCGGCGCTTCGTCTCGGTCTTTTCATTCTGCTCATCTATTCCAGTTGCTACGTTTTCACGGAACGCACGGACATCAGAGAGGGCAGGTCCGTATTTTTTCTTGAGACGGTTCAGGATTTCCAGTCTTTCCTGGACTGCTTCGAGACGCAGCGGGTCCATTTCAATGGTTCCCTGGAGGTCCCTGAGGGACATGACAGCCTCTTCCAGTACTATCCGGGTTTCATCCAGGGTCCGTGCAATGTCCCTCAGGCGCTCATCTATCGGGACGGCCTTCTCCAGCCTTTTTGTGCAGTCAAAGAGCCGGGAGAGCAGGGAATGGTCACTTTCATACAGTTCCTGGTAGGTCCCGGAGACCGTCGTGAGAAGTTGATCGGCGTTTTCAAGACGCACTTTCTCGGCGGTCAGTGAGGTATCTTCATTTTCCTCTATTCCGGCAGCGTCAATCTCTTCCCTTTGAAAGCGCGCGAGTTCCTGTTTATCCCGCATTTCCGCCAGTTCTCTCCCGAGTTCCCGGATCTCCTCGCGCAGGGACTGGTACCTGTTGAAAAGGGTGCTGAATGTCTCTCTGGCAGAGACAAGGCCGCCGAATTCATCGAGGATGGAAAGGTGGTGGTCCTGCTGCAGGAGTCGCTGATGTTCATGTTGTCCGGAGATGCTGATCAGGTGATCCGCCAGGCTGGAGAGCATTTGCAGGGTGGCGATGGTTCCGTTGATGGATATCCGGTTTCGTCCTTCCCTGTGAATTGAGCGCCGGATCAGCAATTCCCCCTCGAAGGGGATGTCCAGGTCGCGGAGCAGGGCAATGATATTCCCCGGAGAAGGAATGGAGAAGAGCGCATCCACCCTGGCTTCCCCGCAGCCGGTACGAATGAGGTCCCCGGAGGCGCGGCCTCCCAGGAGGAGGTTCATGGCGTTTATTATAATGGATTTGCCCGCGCCGGTTTCGCCCGAGATGATGTTGAGACCCGGACGGAAGGAGATGTCCAGGTGCTTGATGATCGCAAAATCGGATATGGTCAATCGAACCAGCATGGTTTTTTTACGGTGTTTTTATTCATTGATTCCACGTTACGCGGAGCACTTCCTGATAGGTGGTCAGGCCTTCCAGCAATTTTCTGACGGCATTTTCCCGCAGGGTGATCATGCCTTCGACCTCGGCCTGTCGGACCAGGTCTTCAAGACTCACGTCCCGGGTCAGCAGCTGCTTGAACGTGTTGGTGAAAGGAAGCACCTCATAAGCAGCCGTTCTCCCGAGATACCCGGTGCCGCGGCACCTGATACACCCTTTCCCCCGCCAGAGACTGGTTACCTTCTCTTCCCCCAGGTCGATCCCCATGGCCGCCAGCTTCACTGGATCAACCTGGAAGGATTCTCTGCAGTGGGGACAGATCTTGCGTACAAGGCGCTGAGAAAGCACCCCCACCAGGGTCGCCTGGATCAGGAAGGATGGGACCCCCAGGTCCAGAAGCCGCGTGATGGCGGAAGGCGCGTCATTGGTATGGAGCGTGGACAGGACCAGGTGGCCGGTGAGGGCTGCCTGGACCGCGTTTTGAGCCGTTTCAAGATCTCTCATCTCGCCGATCATGATGATGTCGGGATCCTGCCTGAGAATGTTCCTGAGGATGGTGGAAAAGGTGATGCCCACGACCGGCTGCACCGCGATCTGATTGAAGTCCTCGTGAACCATTTCTATGGGATCTTCCACGGTGGTGATGTTGATTTCCGGGGATGAAAGATAGCGCATGGCGGAATACAGGGTGGTGGACTTTCCGCTCCCAGTGGGACCGCAGACAAGCACAATGCCGTGCGGCATGCCGATGAAACGCTTGAAGCGGGCAAGATCCCTCTCGGTAAAGCCGAGGCCTTCCAGGTTCTGGAACAGGATGTCGGGGTCCATAATACGCATCACGATTTTTTCACCGAAGGCCACCGGGACCGTGGAGACCCTGATCTCCGCCTCCAATCCTTTTCTGGCCGTCTTTATCCTGCCATCCTGAGGTCGTCTTTTTTCAGCCATATCGAGCCTGGAGAGATTTTTGATGCGGCTTACCATGGCTGAATGGACATTCTTCGGAAGTTTGTACACGGTGTGGAGAACACCGTCGATGCGCATCCTCACGATGCTTGAATCCCTCTTGGGTTCCAGGTGTACATCGCTCGCCCGTTGATCAAATGCGTAATTGAGCAGGTGGTTGACGGCATTGACGACATGCTGATCATCAGACGGCAGTTCCTCGGAGGACTTCAGTTTCACGTATTGTTCCAGGTTCCCCAGGTCTACCGGCAAGCCGGAAAACTGGTGTTCCGCGCCGGCAATGGAACGCTTGAAACCGAAGAATTCGTTGATGAGCCTCAGGATGTCGCTCTTGGAACTGACTACCACGCGGACCTCCATGTGGCTGACCCGCGCGATGTCTTCAATGACTTCCAGGTTGAAGGGGTTGGGTGTTGCCACGGTGAGACAGCCGTCACGGACGTGGATGGGGAGAACGAGGTGTTTGATGGCAAAGGAGTGGGGGATGGTCCCCGTTACCAGGTTGAGATCCAGCTCCAGCGGATCGATCTTCTGGTAGGGGACCTCCCAGTGATCGGCGAGGGTCTGGGCCATGAGATCTTCATCCAGGGGACGCGCCGGGTCATCTGCTCTCTTGAGATTTAAAGATGCAATGACGTCGATAATGGTGATGGGGATACGCGGAACGAATACCTTTGAATCAGGCGACTGGACCTGCTGGTCCTGGCTCGCCTCTATTTTCCGTCGTATGGTGGTGTATTTTCCGAGAATCTCCTTGTTTTGCTCCGGGGAGATAATCCTTCTCTCCAGCAGAATCCGGCAGATTTCCTTTGCCGGAAAGGAACGGTCCCAATTTTCCCGTTGGTTCACCTGCCGTCACCTCATAGCTGTTGGGTTGATTTTGTTTCCTGATCAAGCAAAATCCTACCACCTCGTTTTTTACATTGAAAGTATTTTTTGCCGGACTCCGTGATTCGGAGTGCGGAAAGAGAAACGAATCAGGACATGCAATTCCTGAACCCTTTCTTCACAATATCTCTTTGGTGTTTCCGCGGATTCATGGTATAGATACGTGGTGTTGGGTCAGGAAACGGGCATTTGAGAACGGAGATGCTATGATACTCGGGCTGGACGTGGGGGGCACCCAGACGGATGCGGTGCTCCTGGATGATGGGGGCGTCCTGGCGGAAACCAAGACGCCCACCGGCAAGGATCTCCTGGGCACGCTGAGAACCGCCGTCAAAGAGGTGATAGACGCCATTCCACCGGGAAAGATCGACAGGATGGTCTTTTCCACCACCATGGCGACGAATGCCATAGTGCAGGATCGGCTGGATGAAGCTGGAATGATTGTCTCAGCCGGCCCGGGCATGAATCCGGAGTGGTTTTCCGTGGGGCCATCCTTTCATGTGGTGGGCGGCTGCCTGGACCACCAGGGGTTTGAGGCGATGCCTGTGGACAGACGGGCTGTCGAGAGGGCCGCCGAGGCTATTCAGGAAAAAGGGATCGGGGATGTGGGAATTGTCGGGAAATTCTCGGTCAGGAACCCGGCCCACGAACTGCAGATAGCCGATTGGATAGGAGACAGGTTTTCCTCCATTGCTCTCGGGCATCACGTTTCGGGGAACCTCAATTTTCCCAGAAGAATTACCACCACGTATCTGAATTCAGCGCTCCACCGGGTTCACAAGGAATTCCTGGGTGCCCTCTGCGGCATCCTGGATGAGCAGTCACTTGAAGCGCCCCGGTATCTCCTGAAACCGGACGGCGGGACCATTGATCTGGCCTCTACCCTGCATTCGCCGGCTGCCACGGCACAGTCGGGTCCGGCCGCAAGCGTCATGGGCGCCCTGGTGCTGGACGGGTGTCCCGGCACGACGCTGGTGCTGGATGTGGGCGGCACCACTACGGATATGAGCGTGGTACTGGACGGAATTCCCCTTTTGGAACCGCACGGTATCAGCATCGGCCCTTATCAAACCATGATCCGATCGCTTCTTACCCATTCCATTGGGATAGGCGGAGACAGCCGGGTCGCCGCGGGCAGGGACGGATCGTTGCAGGTGGGGCCCCAGAGACAGGGTCCGCCGATGGCGTTCGGCGGTCCGGTGCCGACGCCCACCGATGCAATGATTGCCCTGGACCTCCTGAAGACAGGCGATCGGCAGGCGGCAAGGAGCGCCATGAAAAAAGCGGGAGAATCCGCCGGCACAGACCCGGAGGCGACCGCCAGGCGTATCCTTGAAACCATGGCACGCGCCATCGCAGATTCGGCCGGCGCTTTTCTCCACACGATCAATTCCAGGCCGGTGTATACCATTTATGAAGTCCTCCACGAAGAGAAAATAGTCCCCTCGTCAGTGGTGGTTATCGGAGGGCCTGCCCCGCAGGTCGCCCCGTTTATCGGGGACGC
>Ga0315542_1000052_pt1 | contig 54632 bp, 55 predicted proteins | sample SalMarSW160120MG_FD_202541 | JGI IMG/M metagenome (GOLD analysis project Ga0315542, IMG submission 202541) | Salt marsh sediment microbial communities from the Plum Island Ecosystem LTER, Massachusetts, United States - Salt Marsh Sediment SW1601-20 ...
GATCAATCGCCTGCTTCGGGACGGGACTCCCTGTCGAAATTTCGAGACGAGACGTTTTACCAAGAGCGGGGATATTGTGGAGGTCAGCATCAGCGCCTCCAGGTATAATGATTATCAGGGAAATCCGGCCGGCATGCTGGTGATCGTCCGGGATATCACAGAAAAGAAGAAATTGGAGGCACAGCTCCAGCAGGCCCAGAAAATGGAAGCCATCGGCACTCTGGCGGGCGGCATCGCGCACGACTTCAATAATCTGCTCATGGGAATACAAGGAAATGCATCTCTGATGCTCCTGCAGGTTGAAGAAGAACATCCCTTTTATGAGAAGCTCAGAAATATCGAAGACCAGGTACAGAGCGGAAGCAAGCTCACCGGGCAGCTTCTGGGATATGCGCGGCAGGGTCGATACGAAGTGAAACCCATTAATCTGAACCATATTGTGAAGGAAACCGCCGAGACCTTCGGCAGGACCAAGAAAGAAATAACTCTCCACATCAGGCTGGATGAAAATCTCTGCGGTATAGAAGCGGACCGGACCCAGATTGAACAAGTTCTTCTGAACCTCTGTGTAAATGCCTGGCAGGCGATGCCGGGCGGGGGAGATCTCTTCTTGAAAACGCGTAATGTGGATTACGAAGAGATGAAAGGGAAAGTCTACAGGGCAAAGCAGCGCAAGTATGTCCTGCTTTCAGTCCGTGATACAGGGGTAGGGATGGACCAGGAGATTGTCGAGAAGATTTTTGACCCATTTTTTACCACCAAGGAAATGGGTCATGGGACAGGATTGGGCCTGGCCTCGGTATACGGCATAGTCAAAGGACACGGAGGATATATCGACGTGGAAACAAAAAAGGCAAAGGGAAGTACATTCAAGATCTACCTTCCCGCCTCTTCTCGGAGCATGGAGCTTGAAAAGGAAGGGATTGACAACCGGGGACAGGGAGTCGGGACCATTCTCCTTGTCGACGATGAAGAGGCTGTTGCGGCCATTGCGCGGGAATTGCTCGAGGCTCTGGGATATAGGGTATTGCTGGCAAGGGACGGGAAATCGGCCGTCAAAACCTATAAGCAAAAGAAGGATGAAATAGACCTCGTGCTCCTTGACATGGTTTTGCCGGGAATGGATGGAGGAGAAATTTTCAAGGTCTTGAAACAATTAAATCCAGATGTTCGTGTGCTGCTGTCAAGCGGATACAGCCTCAATGGGAAAGCCCAGGAGATCCTCAATCGCGGCTGCAACGGGTTCATTCAGAAGCCTTATCGGGTGAACACCCTGGCAAAGGCAATCAAAGAAATACTCGGCAGTTGAGCAGTGCTGAGCACAGTGAGCCTCCTCCCGCAGAGCGGGAGGTATCAGGGAGTCCCCCGAGGAGGCTCAGAGAGAGGGAGCCATTCCTTCCGTTCCGAGGCTCCGGGCTGGCCTTTTCAGTGACTTACCAGCGTGGGATAGCCACCCCCTCCGCATTCTCGACTTCGTCGAGCTGCGGGTTCCCCCACTGATAAGTCACGAAAAGACGGTGCCCTCTCACCAGTCACTCCAGAAAAGGCTCCCTCTCTAACCTCCACGCCCTTCTCTAGACCCGGGATCGGAAGAACCTTCTCTTTCCCGCTGTCATGAAATGCTATTTTGCTGTAAAAGTCTCCAAGAATCCAGTAGAATTAAAATATCATGGAGTATGAAGGTCCTATCTACAGGCCGCCGAGCGAGGCGGACAGTCTGCTTATTCAGGCTACCGTGGGATGTCCTCACAACAAGTGCACTTTCTGCATGGTATACAAGAAAGGCCCTGCCTTCAGAATACGGCCGGTACGAAAGATAAAAGAAGACCTGGACGAGGCAAAGCGGTTATACGGCTCGCGGATAAGAAGCCTTTTCTTCCCCGCCGGGAACACCATCGCAATGCCCACGGATCAACTGGCTGAAATATGTGCTTTTGCACGGGCATGTTTTCCCGGGTTGGAGCGGATCACCGTTTACGGTTCTTCAAGGTATATCTGTGAAAAGGGACCAGAGGAATTGTGCGTGCTCAGGGAAAACGGTCTGAGCCGGATTCATGTGGGGTTTGAAAGCGGAGACGATGAGGTCCTTCGCAGGATCAAGAAAGGTGCTGATGCCGAGACGCAGATCCAGGCAGGTATATGGACCCGGGACGCGGGTATTGAGCTCAGTGAGTATGTGATACTTGGAATAGGAGGCCGGGATCGAACCGCTGAACACGCGTTTCATAGTGCCTCAGCTTTGAACAGGATAAATCCCGACTTCATCCGTTTGCGCACCTTTCTCCCGAAAATCAATACATTGCTTTTGCACCAGATTCGAAAAGGAACCTTTCAGGTGCTTTCGCCCCGTGAGGTATTGCTGGAGACGAGGACGCTTATTGAGCGTCTGGATGTGCAATCTGAGATTTTGAGCGATCATTACACCAACTATGCCGATATCCACGGAAGGATGCCCCGGGACAAGGACGAGATGCTTCAGGTGATTGGCGAATATCTGAAGCTGGACGAGTCTTCTTTCAGGCCTGTGTATGTCGGCACCCAGTGATCCAGCCCGGAGCTTCGGAACGGAATCCCGCCAAAGGCGGGACTCCCTGAGCAGCCTCCGAACAGCACCTGATACCCCCCGCTCTGTGGGAGGAGGCTCACAGGATGTGCAGGATTCGGTACAGATTGTCGCCCGCAAAAAGGTGAGAGAGGGCAAACATGGGATAGACGAGAAGATGGTTCAGGATTCCCGTGTGAGCGAAGTTGTCGATACCATAACTGCAAATTGACATCCCAGCAAGCGCCAAAAAAGCGAGATCGACGGCGCAATCGTGAAAGGTGGCCAGCCAGGTCGACAAGTCTGCGAAGATTCCACTTGAAAAAACAGGACACTTCTTTCACAATGAATTTTAGAGGCCGTTTTGAGGGAGGTAGGATTCATGCAAATAAGGCGGGCGGATTTCGCAGGCTCCTGGTATCCCGGAGATGAGGAAGAATGCAGGGTATCCATCGAGAAGTTTGAAAGGAATTTTCTCCCTTGCCCCGCGCCGGATAGAGAAATTGTCGGGGGCATTGTTCCCCATGCGGGCTGGGTCTTCTCCGGTTCCATCGCCGGCAATGTGATACGATGTCTCGGTACGGGTAAGCCATGCGACACCTGTATTGTTTTCGGCAGGCATCTGCATCCGGGGAGCAGACAGTATATTGTGGCAAGCGGAGCATGGGAAACACCTTTGGGACCGATAGAAATAGATTCCGAAGTTGCGGACATGCTCATGTCCGATTTCTCATTTATCGTCGAAACACCGGATAAGCATGATCAGGACAATACCATTGAATTACAACTTCCCTTCATCAAATACTACATGCCGGACGCAAAGATTGTGCCCCTGGGACTCCCGCCTGCTCCCAAGACTCTTGAAATAGGGAAAAGAGCAGGGGAGATCTGCAGAGAAAAAGGACGCAATGCGTTGGTTCTGGGTTCAACCGACCTTACCCATTACGGATACAACTACGGATTTGTGCCGAAGGGAACCGGAAAGCAGGCTCTCGAGTGGGTACAAACGGTCAATGACCGCAGGATCGTCGACCTGATGCTGGAAATGAATGAGAAACAGGTCATAGCAGAAGGGCTGAACAATGCGAACGCATGCTGCTCAGGAGCTGCTGCCGCTGCTATTTCTGCTGCCCGTCAACTGGGCGCAAAGCAAGGACGACTGCTGAAATATGCAACAAGCTATGATGTGAGGCCGGACACCAGCTTTGTGGGCTATGCCGGCATCGTCTTTGCACGCTGACCGGGCGGGGTTTCTCGCTTGCTCTCCGTATATTCACGTGAATCCCGGGAAGTGAATGACGCTGTCTTTTTCGGGTTTCCGGGATATGTTGTTTCAGACCGGAATTTTTCCGTGTGCCGCAGCGCTATTATTTGCTGTTGCAACGCCGGGACGGATCATTTTTTAGACAGATGTCATGAAAAAAATCCTTGAAAAACTTCATTCGGTCCTTTTAAATGGCCATGGTGGACAATTCTCAGGCAATAATGCCCCGAGCGGTGAAGGACAGAGTTTTCCAGCTTCGGAGAAACGAGACTCTATGGGTCAAAACCGAATAAGAATCGATCTCCTGATACATGATCTCAAGGTCCCTCTTGCGGTCATCGAGGCCGGCATAACCTCGTTGTTGGACCGAGCGGAAAAATACGGTCCTCTTACGGAAAAACAGGAAAAAGTCCTGAAAAGAGCGCTCCGGAATACCAAGGTTACCCAGAATCTTGTAACAGATGCCCTTGAACTGGGGAGATCGGAAAAAGGCATCATGAATTTGTCATCCGTCCGTTTGTCCAGTTGTTTGGGGGAGGCACTCATTGAGCTATTCGATCTGAATAATTCCGTGGTTTCGGAAAAAATAAAGGCATGCCGTTCTTTGAACCGGCTCAAGGAAACGCTCCAGGCAGAGGGACTCATCATCGAAATAGATGATGGGCTGTGGAGCGAACAGCTCACACTCGACGAAGGCAAGATAAAACAGATCCTGAGAAACCTCTTGAGCAACGCCCTGAAATTTCGGAAGAGAGAGGTCGCGTTGAGGGCGTATAAGGAAGAGGGATCTCTCCTTGTCTGCATAAAGGATGACGGAGAAGGCATTCCCGCCAAATACCATAAGAAGGTATTTGATTGCTATTTTCAGATGGAGCCGACCGATACTTGCCCGGTCAGGGGGCATGGGCTGGGATTGGCCGGTGTGATGGTCCTGCTGGAAGATATGGGGGGAGAGATGATCCTTTCAAGCGACGAAGGACGGGGCGCGGAGTTCATCGTCAAAATACCTCTTTCAGGGGCCTGATAGTCTCCCTGAAGCACAACCTACATCATCTTTTCCAGTTCGTCTTTGCCGACCCTGAAGCTTTTGTCAAATTCATCCCAGAATTTTCGGTCTTTCTCTCTCCAATCGGTGCCGAATTTCTTGTCGAAAAAAGGCCTCAACCTCTCAAACCATTGGGGCCCTCCGGTTTCTTGTTCGGCTTCTTTAATAATATCAATAAGATAAGTTGCAATATCCGTGATCTTATCTTTCGGGAGGTAGGACCTTGCGCCTTTCTTAATCGACTTGATCAAGTTGTCGGGGCTCAGGGCGTGGGCCGTGAGCATCAGAGAGGGGATTCCCTTGCTGGTCGCCAGTTCCAGCAGGTCGTACCCGCGCACCCCCATAATATCCAGGACCGCCACATCATACCTGTTCTTTTCCAGAAATTTTCTTGCCGTTTCATAGTTCGGGGCCGAGTCGATGAGGCACATATCCAGGATCTCTTCCAGCGTATCGAGGATATCGGGTTCATCGTCTACAATCAATATCTTCTTATCTTTCAGCATCTCCTGTTGATCGGACATTGTGGACCTCCATTGGAATAGAAGGTTTCATGAAGAGATCACCGCATCAGAAAGAACCTGTTTCCTTTGCGCTTGAATAACTGAGCGCGTAAGAACCGGAAGAACTCGGCAACTTCACCGATATTTGAGGAGAATATTACCGCGAAGATAACGGATAGTCAACGCTTTATGAACCTCGGGGAGACAAATTTCCTGATCGGGAGGATCCATTTGCAGGAGATCGAAAGGCGGAGGACCTGCCATGATTATGGTAATCGGGAATATCAGAAAATTCATTGACAGGATAGAGTGGTTTCCTTAACGTAAAGGTAGCGCTTTTTGAAGTGACCTTGGCCTGTTCCGCGTTTGTGAAGGAGGGATAACCGATGGATTTTGAAGAAAAGGCAAGGATTCGATTGGAAACCTGGATAACACACAATGATCACCACGGAGAAGAATATCAGTTATTTGCCGAACAACTCGAATCGACTGGAATGAAAGAGAGCGCAAAACATGTGAGAGACATGATCGGCTTCACCGAAAAGGGTACGGAATCACTGAGGGAGGCCCTTAACGCCTTAGGATCTGTCGAAAAATGAGCATTGTTCTCGAGAGGAGGAGGGGATGTGTGAAGCGCATGCATTCATCGTACAGAACGGTGAAGAAAAGAAGATACTCGAAAATGTCGACCTCGTAGAGTTCGAAGGGAACGAGGCGAAACTCGTGAACATTTTTGGAGAACAGAAAATCATAAAGGGAAGACTCAAGGTTTACGATAACAGCAAGGGCAAGATAGTCTTTGAGCCGCTCTAAGAGTGTGAAGAGGAGTTATGGCGTGCTGCCTGTGCAGGAGATGCTGGGAAAGGCTGCAACTATCGTTGTCGATTCGAGGATGACCATTGCCCTGACTGGTGCGGGAATTTCGGTGGAATCCGGCATCCCGGATTTCAGGAGCGCAGGAGGACTGTGGGAAAAATTCGATCCTGCTGAATATGCAACCATCGAAGCATTTCGCGCCAATCCTGAAAAGGTATGGGAAATGCTTCGAGAAATGGAAGAAGTCGTACTGCAGGCTAAACCGAACAAGGCGCATATCGGCCTGGGAGAGCTCGAAAAACTGCATTTCCTCCATTACATCATTACCCAGAATGTCGACAACCTGCATCAAGCCGGTGGCGCTCGAAATGTCATAGAATATCATGGGAACTCGGCAACACTTTCATGTATCACATGTGGAAGACGATACACGGCTGCTGAAAAAAAGGGAGAGCACCTCCCAAGGTGCCGATGTGGGAGTGTGCTGAAACCGGATGTAATCTTCTTTGGGGAGGCCATTTCTCTTGACGCGCTGAATCGCTCCTTTGACCTTGCCTCTTCGGCGCAGGCCCTCCTGGTGATCGGCACTTCTGCTGCTGTTTCTCCGGCCAACACCATTCCTGCTGTGGCCAAACAAAATGGCGCAAAGATTATTGAGATAAACAAAGAGGCAACCCACCTCACCCACACGCTCACGGATATTTTCCTTCACGGCAGTGCAGGTGAAATCATATCGGGGTTGGTGGAGGAGATCAAGACCTTAAAAGGGAAAAGGCAGACGTTATGACTTTGGTTTCAAAAAATCCTTTAACTCAATGATTTTAGATCCCTTATTATTATTTTCTTTCATCGTTGCCCATGAACCTCGAACCTTTGCCTTCCTCAGTTCGGTGATCATTCCCTGCAGTTCTGGATTGTTTTCTACCAGGGACTGTATCTGCCTGTTCAGTTCTTTCCAGCTTGCATCCAATTCCTCTCTGTCCAGATCAAAGCCGGCCAAGGAAGAAAGCAGGGACCCGAGGTATGACAAAAGACCGAAATGGGTGGCTCCTTGGAGATAATAGGGGCAGTGGCACCACAGGCTCATGCACGGAATGGCCGGTTTTTTTGCTGCGTACTGTATAATAGTAGAATGGATTGCACTGGGTCCGTGGTAATTTATTGGGAGCACCTCCAGCTCGCGAAGCCTTGCGGAGAGGGTTTCATTCGACGCAATACCTGAAATAATATTGTCGGAGTGGAGGACATTGTCGTACATGCTTCCGAGCGTGATAATGGTTCGAACCTCGAGCTTCCGGGAAAGGCTCAGGAGTTGTTCCCCAAAATATTCCCATCGCAGGTTTGGCTCCTGGGCCTCCAGGACGATGATATCGACCTCCCGGGGGCGGCAATGGGCGGCATAGAACGTGCCGCCGGGTGGAACGACATCCTTCAGAACTCCATCTTCAATCAGGACAACCGGACGGTTCTCATCATACCTGTAGAACAAATCCGCATTGAGTGTTGCAAAGGATTTGGCTTTTAATTTGCGGACCAGGTATGATGCCATGCCCTTTGAAACATCCATGGCATTCCCCCAACCTTCAAAGCCTGCAATGAGGATGGGTTCTTTAACAGAGGGCAGTTTTTCTACCTTAATGCCTTTTTCAAGCATCTTTTCGCTCCGAAGTCATTTTTCCGTCAATGTCTCATTGCCACTCCGGATTGTCAAGTGCCCAGTCGCCATTCTCGGACGCGTGCTATTTTTGTTGACAATCCAAAAAAAAGGTATACATTATGCCGAATTTATAACATCGTAATGCTGTTGACTGCAGTCAATTGAGAAAAGAGAATTGACCATAACGATTAACAAGCAGGCCCTTGAAGGTGCCTGCAAGGAAATTATCGAGACAATCCTGTTTTGCCTCCCCGATGCATTTAAGGGTACCGTCTATAAGATTGGTGCACCTCCTCAAATCACCGCGAAAAGAGTTACCTCAGGAATTATCGATGAAGAGAAACAAAGGATTTCCTGGGGGCTGCCTGAGCTCTCCGACTACAATCCGCCGGGAAAAGCATGGCTTGACTACCGAGATCAACCGGATAGACCACTGGAAGCGATGGCCTGGTGTGTTGAACGTCAGCGAAGCTGGACATCGGAAGATCCGAAAACAGACAAGAGATCGGTCAGGCTTCAGACCGATGGTATCCTGGAAGATTTTCATCATATGGAGCCGGTCCTGATCCGGAAAAAAGACCTTTTCGCAAACAATCACGACCCCTTGAATTATCCCAGGAATTACGAGGGGCAGGTACTGTGGCAGGACAGTGATTATGTGGTGGCGGCGGTTATCAAGATTCATTTCAGGCCCAATAAGATCAAGATCGGAAGTCCGGAGACCCGGCTCATCAAAAGACTCTCCAGGGCCTTCGGCACGGAACTCCTTTCCTATCAGTTGAGAGAAGATTCCATGGAGGCCATGAAACAACTTGCACAGGATAAACTGGATTCCTGCAATATCCTCGCAGATTCACTCCGAAACGCAATTACAAAATCCGGTCTTATCTTTTCGTTGATTAAACTGGAACTGGGTTTCCTGCGTGTTCAGTGGGAAAACCTTCTTTTTCAGCAAACGAACCGGAAGAACGAAAAGGAGGAAGCGATTCTTCAGCTCGAACACATCCTCCGGAGAGTTGCAGCAAGCACTGAGGAACCTGTTCAGGAACTGATGGATGTCCAGAAAAGATTTCTGACTTTCTCTCTCCCTCCCCAGCTTGGAGAAGTGTGGGTTGATATGCAGATAGAAAAAAGGTGGTCCGACCTGCTTGATAGGCTGTCAGATGACAGGGAAACAGCGGAAACCGTGAATCAGATCCTAGAAAGACTGAAGAAGTCCCTTCACCACGGAAAAGATCCCGATCTTCTTGCTTCCTGTGATTTCATGCCGGAACAGCTCAAACGAGAATGGGTCAAATTGATCTACACGGATGTGGAGCAGTTGGATCTGGAACATCTGAACCGAGTGATCGGCATTCTTGCCGACTCCTGCCTCAACCTTCCGTTCCAGGAAAAATCCAGAAAAAGTCTCGTTCACTTGAGGACACTTTTTGAAATCATGGATCAACTGGAAAAAAGCACCAACGCAGTGTTGCAGCAGTTGTTGAACGGGAGAAACCACGAGCATTCAAGCCCGTGCACTCCTCCTTATCCACCGGAAGCCTGTGCCCGGGGGTAGATTTCTTCTCCCAGCCTAGTCAATTCTTGATGAAATTTCCTTCAAAATAAGCTACAGTAAAACCCATCCGCGATTACCAGCCAAAAGAAGCGCCTGTAGCTCAGCTGGATAGAGCAGCGGACTTCTAATCCGCAGGCCGGGTGTTCGAATCACCCCAGGCGCACCAGAAATATCTCGCATCGGCCCCATTTCGTCCATTCCCACAATGCCGGCAGAGGGAATCCTTGCTCAGGTTCTTGAAATCGGCTCAAACCGTTTCAACTGGAAGAGTTTCTTGTCCTGGGTCGCAATGATGTGATAGAACTTGTCTTGGGGGATGTAGATGTAGGGGACGTCCTCTCTGCGTCGATAGAGGAAATGGGAGAGAATCATGCGATTGACCGCCCGGTGTCCCACGATCATGATGTTCCCTGCATTTCCGCTCAGGTAAAGGGCCTTCTTTATGCCCCGGTCAATCCTTCCTTGCATGGTGACATACCCCTCGCCTCCAGGGTACACGTAGTTATATTTGTCCAGTTTCCTCGATGCGTAGATACTGGGCATCCGCTCCCTGATTTCTTCGTAACTCATGGCCTCGCAGACCCCGCTGTCGATTTCATTGAATTCGCTGAGCGGGATGATGGAACAGTGTGCTTGAAGTTCCTTGATGGGGTCGGCCGTTTCAATGGTCCGTATTTTCTCACTCGTGAAAATGACGGGGACGGATTTTTTTTGGAAATAGTGCGCCAGGGCCCTGGCCTGGGCTTTTCCTTTTTCAGTCAGCGGAGAATCGCCTCCAATGCGGTTTTCAAGATTGAAATAGGTCTCACCATGCCGTATCAGGAAGAAGTTGCTGACGCTGTCTGTTACAAGGAAATCCCTTATGCGGTCATAATAGGGAAGGGGATCGCGTATCTCCTCTTTCAGGATCTTGTTGTCCAGGGAGTCAAGGCAGACAAAATTTCTTTCCCTCTGCAGTTTGTGGTAGATACTGCTGTAATAGTTGATGCGCTGTTTGAAACTATGGATTGCAGATTCTTCGCTAAGATGCTGAAACTCGGGCAGGTTGGTCTTCCGCTTGATGCTCGCTTCCAGGATTTCCTCATCATTGTTTATGCATTCAATAAAGAGCAGGGGATAGTTATTCACTAGATTGGTAATCGTATTGCGTCTATTAAGGCTTGCATTGGTAGCGTCCATGATGGCGATATTGCCTTCTTTTTCAAGATATCTCTTGGCCCTCTCGATGTTGATGAGGGCGATTTTTTCCCTGAGCTTCACACCTTCCCGGTTCTTCGGATCGTAAAATTCGGGGTATGATGTGTTCTCCCGCATCAGCCGCCGTCTCAACTGGCCGTTGTTAAAGATGCGTGTCTTGATGGCATCCTTGCGGAGGTTTTCCTTGAGCTTGCTCGCAATAGTCGATTTTCCCCGTGCCGGAAGACCTACCATGGCGACAAAGAGTTTTTGCGTATTGCGATTCATCATTGGCGGCTTTATCCCTTTCTTCCTGAAAATAACAACGTTGAAGGAAAGGGGCAATTAAAAAAAGGCAATTGAGGTTGCAGTTTCCGTTAATGGGGTTATAATATTTGTGATTAAACGTGATTCACAGGAGGAGAACAAAAATGCAGCAATTGACCTCAGCAAGACCTCGAACCGAAGTCCTGGTCAATAATTTTGTGAGGAGTGTCTATAACTGGATGGCGATCGGTCTTGGACTGACCGCCTTCGTGGCCTTTTATGTCTCCAGCAGTGAGACGATGATCCGGTTCATCTTCAGCAACCAAATAGTTTTCTTCGTATTGATCCTGGGTGAACTGGGCCTGGTTTTTGCCATCGCCGGGATGATCAACAAGATGAACGCCGGGACCGCCACATTTCTTTTCTTACTTTATTCGGGCCTGAACGGCCTCACCCTTTCCTTTGTTTTTCTGGCGTATACGCGGACATCCATAGCCAGCACCTTTTTCGTTTGTGCCGCAACCTTTATTGGATGCAGTATCTACGGGTGGACCACAAAGAAGAACCTGACCTCGTGGGGAGGTTTTCTGTTCATGGGACTCATCGGGATCATCATTGCTTCTGTGGTTAACATGTTTCTCAGGAGCAGCGGCATGAGCCTCATTATCAGCTACATCGGCGTCATCGTTTTTGTTGGACTGACCGCCTACGACACTCAGAAACTGAAAAATATGGCACTTACCCAGCCCGCAGGACTGGACGGGGCTGTCATGAGGAAAGGGGCAATCCTGGGCGCGCTCTCCCTGTACCTTGACTTTATCAATCTTTTTCTGATGTTGCTGAGGATATTCGGGTCGGCTCGGGACTGATTCATTCCATCCCCCTGAAAGGCCGTCGCAGCCTTCAGGGGGATTGCTTTTTCTAGTTTTGGAGGGTCCATTTGTTATGAAGCCTTCCTACATCGCCCTTTACCGGAGCGGGGCATTCCGGGAACGGATCAATAAGGCCCTAGGGCGGCTGGAACACTGCGATCTTTGCCCTCGGAAATGCGGCGTCAACCGGCTCGGCGGAGAGAAAGGATTTTGCGGGGCAGGGCGAAAAATCAAGATAGCAAGTTACAACGCCCATTTCGGCGAGGAGGCACCCCTTGTGGGCAGGTTCGGTTCGGGAGCGATATTTTTGAGCCACTGCAATTTACTCTGTCAATTCTGCCAGAATTATGATATCAGCCACCTTGCCGAAGGGTGGGAAGTGAATCTGGACCAGGCCGCATCCATGATGCTTCGCCTTGCTGAACGGGGCTGCCACAACATTAATTTTGTAACGCCGTCCCATATGGTGCCCCAGATCCTCGAGACCCTTTCCCCGGCCATAGCAGCCGGACTCAGTATCCCGCTTGTTTACAACTCGAGCGCATACGACCGGAAAGAGACCCTGGAGATCCTGGACGGCATAGTTGATATCTACATGCCTGATTTCAAATTCTGGGATGAAAAGTGGGCAGAGAGATATTGCGCGGCACCTGATTATCCGGGAGTTGCGCGAGAAGCCATCAGAGAAATGCACCGGCAGGTAGGTGATCTGGTGATAAATGAAGAGGGTGTTGCAACCAGGGGCCTGCTCGTACGGCATCTGGTCATGCCGCACGGGGTCGCCGGTACGGAAGAAATAGTCACCTTTCTGGCGAAGGAGATTTCACCTCATACCTACACCAACATCATGGACCAGTACAGGCCCTGTGGCGTTGCTGATAAAGACACATTGATCAACCGCAGGCTGAGCTCCCGGGAGTTCCAAGACGCGCTTGACGCCGCAAAAACCGCCGGCCTTACGCGTCTCGACCCGAGGGATCGAGTTCGATTTTTTTTCGGAATGTGATGGAGAACGAGAGGATTTTCATCATAGGCGATATCCATGGTTGTCTTGACATGCTGAAACGCATGCTGGACAAGATTCGATGGCAGCCGGACAAGGACCGTCTGATTTTTCTGGGCGACTATATTGACCGCGGTGAAAATTCAAGAGGTGTCGTGGAGTTCCTCCTGGGGTTGAAGAAAATGTCCTCCAGCATCCAATGTCTCGTAGGGAATCATGAGGCGGCCTTCCTCGATTACCTGAACGGAAAGGAGAAAAAGCTTTTCCTCATGAACGGTGGATATACCACGCTTGAAAGCTATGATGCAAGCCGTGAAGGCCCGGACAACCACCTGGTGCCCGCTTCTCATCTGGATTTTTGCAACTCTCTGGATACCTCTCTGGAGCTTGATGACTATTACGTGGTGCACGCAGGATTCAGGCCGGGAGTCCCGCTTCCGCAACAGACCTTTGAGGATCAGATCTGGATTCGTGATCCTTTCATTTTTTCTGCGTATAATTTCGGCAAGAAAGTCATCTTCGGCCATACCCCCTTCTCCGAGCCCTTGATCCTCGAGAACAAAATAGGCCTGGACACCGGGGCTGTGTATGGAAACAAACTGACCTGCCTCGAACTTCCCGCATTTAAATTCCATTTCGTGGAGGCATAATCCGGTGATCGGAATCACCGCCACCATTCCCGTGGAGATTGTTTTCGCATCGGGTCATAGGGCTGTCGATCTCAACAATCTCTTCATTACCGCGCCTAACCCCAAAGAACTGGTCGTGCGTGCAGAACAGGTCGGCTTTGCTCATAATATCTGTGCCTGGATCAAGGGTATTTATTCCGTCACACTGGAAGGGGAATTCAAACAGATCATAGCGGTCACCGGTGGGGATTGCAGCAACACCGTAGCCCTGAGTGAAGTACTGGCGGCAAAGGGAGTAGAGGTGATCCCTTTCGCATTTCCCCTGGACGCGGACCGCCTGGAACTTTACACGCAGATGGACCGGCTGCGGAAAACCCTCGGAACGTCTTGGGACGCGATTTCTGAGACAAAATCGCGACTGGACAGGATTCGTGCCGATCTCAGACGTCTGGACGAGCTGACGTATCTCGAAGATCGCGTTTCAGGTCTCGAAAATCACCGGTTTCTTGTCAGCAGCTCTGACTTCGGCGGGGACCCTGAGAGATTTCATGCGGAGCTTGAGACCTTCATCCACGCAGCCGGATCAAGGGAACCTTTCAAAGAAGAAATCCGGCTCGGGTACCTTGGTGTGCCCCCCGTCTTCTCCGGACTTTACGAACTCACTGAATCCCTTGGCGCGAGGGTGGTGTATAACGAGGTCCAGCGGCAGTTCAGTATGCCGGCTGGAAAATCCGATATCGTGGACCAATACCTGGCATACACCTACCCCTATGCTGTTGAGGGCCGCATTCGGGACATCAGAAAGGCAGTCGAAAAAAGGCATCTAAACGGCCTGATACACTACACCCAGACATTCTGCTACCGGCAGATTTACGATATCCTTCTGAGAAAAAACCTTTCGGTTCCCATCCTGACGCTGGAGGGCGACCGGCCGGGTTCCCTGGACAGCCGCACAGGCCTCAGGATCGAGACCTTCATCCAGATGTTGAAACATCGAAGGTCGTGATGCGGGTAAGGCAAAAATGACAAATGTCAAAGCTCAAATGTCAACTGAAACCCAAAAGGCAAAGCATATCATTACCAGGGGGACGATACAGTTTCCAATGATTCGCGCTGCAAAGCAATTTGGTCATTTGGCATTGGACATTGATTTGAAATTAGGATTTTGGAATTTGTCATTACATGCGATCAAACAAACAAAGTCGTCCACACGTTGAAGACAAACTTACTCATAACATCTGACTACTATGAATCTTATTTTCAGCCGCTGATAAAGGATTCAGCTGTTTCAACGTCCTTCTTGCTTCCTATGTAAAGGGGGACCCGCTGGTGCAGTTGAGACGGAGATATCTCCAGGATAGGACCATTTCCGCTGCTCGCGTACCCTCCTGCCTCGGTGACCACCATGGCGAGGGGGTTCGCTTCCACCATAAGCCGGAGTTTGCCGGTGGGCTTTTTCGGGTCCTTCAGATCTGCAGGGTACATGAAAATCCCTCCTTTCAGGAGATTCCGGTGAAAATCGGCCACCAGACTTCCCACGTACCGGGAGGTGTAGGGACGTCCCAACGCATTATCTGAGCCCTTGAAATATTCGATCATCGCCCGGGTCTTTTCATCCCAGTACCGGTAATTTCCCTCATTCACACTGTAAATCTTCCCTCGTTCAGGAATTCTGATGTTTTCGTGGGACAGGAGAAATTCTCCTACACCGGGAAAGAGTGTAAAGCCGTGGACGCCCGTTCCGTTTCCGGTGGTGTACACCATGATAGTACTGGACCCGTAGATAAAATAGCCGGCCGCCACCTGGTTGAAACCCGGCTGCAGGACTTCATCCAGCAATACGTCATTGTCGGAATCCACGTTTTTTCTCCTGTAGATTCCGAAGATGGTCCCGATACTCACATTGACGTCGATATTGGTGGAACCGTCAAGGGGGTCAAATACAAGGATGTAATTCCCCTTAGGGTACTGGGGCGGGATTTCGATAAGATCGGCCACTTCCTCAGAGCCCATGCAGCAGAGTTCGCCGATATGCTGCATACGCTCCACAATAACACTGTTGGCGAACACATCAAGCTTCTGAACCTGTTCGTTCTGCACATTTATCTTGCCGGTGCTCCCCAGTATATCCACCAATCCGGCCTTGTTCACTTCCAAGGAGATCACCTTGGCCGCAACAATGAGTTCGCTCAGCAGGGTGGTAAAGGCACCCGTTGCCTCAGGGTTCTGACGTTGTTGATTGAGGATATGCTCTGTTACGGTCGTACCTACGCCTGGCTTCCTCATTTGCTCCCTCCTTCAGGTTAGTACTTGATAAGAGACTCCCAGAATTCAGGATCATCATCCTTCCAATTGGGGCCGAACCTTTTGTCGCAAAACCCACTCAGACGTTCATACCATTTCACCCAGACATTCCTGTTGTTTTCTATGGCTTCCAGCACGTCCGCCACAAAGATGTCGATTTTGCTGATCTCATCTTTGGGGACATAATAGGCCGCGCCCTTCTCAAAGGATTTCTTGACGTTTTCCTTCGATACCGCGTGGGCGGTAAGCATCAGTGCGGGAATATCGCGTTCTCTGGCGATCTCGAGGAGGTCGTACCCCCTGACACCCATGATATCGAGAACCGCAATATGGTAATGGTTCTTCTGGAGCAGGGCCTTGGCCTCCTCAAAGGTAGAGGCTGTGTCCAACCTGCACATATCCAGGATTTCCGAGAGGAACTCAAGGATATCTTCTTCATCGTCTACGATGAGCACCCACTTGCCTTTCAGGATTTTTTCAGGATCCATAGGATTCCTCCTCTGACGATCAGGCACCGAACCGTGATGTCTTGACCATGAGTTCCAGATTTACGTCATTCCCTTGTATTCGAGGCGATATATTTCCGCCATGGTAATGAAGACGGTAATAATCAATGGTCCATAAATGATGCCCAAGATGCCGAAAAGTTTGATGCCGCCAATGATGCCGATAAATACCAGGAGAGAATTCATCTGCATTCCCTTCCCGATGACACGTGGCTTCAGAATATATTCAATGAGAGAACTGTACGCGAGGTTGTAAATCAGGAATCCGAGCGCGATGCTTAATTTTCCGTGCAAAAAGAGGATGATGCTGGCCGGGATGAAGACAATGGATGCTCCGATGACAGGCAGGAACGCCATGAATGCTATGACTGTTCCCCAGAGAAGAGGAGACTCCAATCCGAAAATATAAAACCCGACGCCCCCCAGAATGCCCTGAATCACCCCTGACAATCCGTTTCCCACAAAGATGGCCTTCCCCATTTCCTGAAACTTGCCCATGACCTTCTCGAGCTGCTCTCGGGGAAAGGGGAGGAGCTTGATGAGATAATCTTTCAGCAGTGCGCCATCCTTGAGAACGTAGTAGATTGTGAGTATCATAAGGAAAAAATGTACCAGAAAGTTGATAAGGTTGGATGCAACGGAACTCAGCTGATTGTACAGGAACAGCCCGACTTTTTTCCCCACAGTAGCGGAAGCCACCTGAATGGTTTTTTTGTTGAACTCAACGCCTGTCATTTTTCCCCACTTCCGTACCTGCTCTGCCCAGAGGGTGTTGCTATTGATGCGTTCCTGTATTTTCTGGACCGAGACGTCATTCTTGGTTCGCTGATAGAAATCGAATGCCTCGTTCGAAAGACTTCCTATGAAGCCCCCCACCGGAACAATGAGGATCAGTACGATGACAACGGTCATCACAAGGGATGAGAAGGTCCTGTTTCCTTTGAATACCCCGGCCAGCCGATAATGCAGGGGAGAAAACACACTGGCCAGGAGAAGGGCGAGGACTATGGCTGAAATATACGTCCAAAGCAGCCTCAGGAGAAGCACGAGAGACAGGAGAAGCAGGAGGATAAAAAATTTGGAACCGTAGTATTCTTTTTCCATATCGGCGAAGGGTTCCTGGACGGAGATACGGTAATCTACCTCCGGTTAGCGTATACTTGATTGCATAACAATATAAGGAAGATCATCATAATAGTCAAAAATATTCTGGAGAGAGCGCTGCACGCCTTTCCTTGATATTCCTCTGTCGAAATGATAAGAAAGTCCTTATCCCGCCTCCAATTCCAATGCGGTAGGAGATTTCGATCAGTGACAGACAGGGACCTGTTATTGGCAATTGACAACGGCACCCAGAGTATCAAGGCTTTGGTCTTTGACTTGAATGGCCGACTGGCAGCAAATTCACAAGTAACCTTCAGTCCCTATTTTTCCCGGCAACCCGGCTGGGCAGAGCAGGATCCCGAGGTCTTCTGGCAGGCCCTGTGCCAGGCCTGTCAGCGGTTGTGGCACGAAAATAACTTAGACCGAAGAAGGCTTGCCGGGGTTTCGCTTACCACTCAGCGGGCAACCGTCATCAACGTGGATAAGGAAGGAAGACCGCTCCGCCCGGCCATGCTCTGGCTTGATCAACGCAAAACCTACGGCCTGCCGCCTTTGGGAGGGTTGTGGGGGCTTCTCTTCAGGATTTTCGGGCTCAAAACGACTGTTCAATATTTCCAGGCAGAGGCGGAGGCCAACTGGATTCGCGTCAATGAGCCCCAAGTATGGGAAAAAACGAACAAATATCTGCTGTTATCAGGTTATCTCACCTATCGCCTTACTGGTGAGTTCAAAGATTCCACGGGCTGTTGTGTGGGCTACCTGCCTTTTGATTACAAGCGCCTGCGGTGGGCTCCTGATTGGGACTGGAAGTGGCGCGCATTGCCCATGGAACGGAGTCTGCTGCCGCAACTCGTCCCTCCCGCACACGAGCTTGGTACCATAACCTCCCTTGCGGAGGATGAAACAGGTATCCCTGCTGGCCTTCCTCTCGTGGCTGCCGCTGCAGACAAAGCGTGCGAAGTCATCGGATCCGGCAGCCTCAGTCCATCGATCGGATGCCTCAGTTACGGGACCACGGCTACCATAAATGTTACCCACCGGAAATATGTTGAACCCATTCCCCTGTTACCCGCCTATCCGTCTGCCATTCCTGACTTTTATGCGATCGAAGTACAGGTTTTTCGCGGCTACTGGATGGTAAGCTGGTTCAAGGAGGAATTCGGGCACCCGGAAATAGAGGAAGCCGCGATCAGAGGCATTGAAGCAGAGGCCCTTTTTGATCGATTGGTGGAAGGTGTCCCTCCCGGCGCCATGGGATTGATCCTGCAGCCGTACTGGTCGCCCGGGTTAAAGCGTCCGGGACCCGAGGCAAAAGGGGCGGTTATCGGGTTCGGAGATGTCCACACGCGCGCACATCTATACCGCTCCATTCTGGAAGGGATTGCCTATGCCCTGAGGGAGGGGAAAGAACGCATAGAAAAAAAGACGCGGACCCCGATCACAGAACTCAGGGTCTCCGGGGGTGGGAGCCGGAGCAAAGCCGCCATGCAGGCCACCGCCGATATCTTCGGGCTCCCCACGTCGCGTCCCTCGATTTACGAAACGTCGGGTCTCGGAGCGGCCATTGATCTCGCCGTTGGACTGGGACTTCACGCCGATTTTGAAGCAGCGGTCAAGGCCATGGCCCATATGGGCACACTCTTTGAACCGGACCCGGAGGCCCGGAAGATCTACGAAGCACTTTATCGGGATGTCTACAGGAAGATGTACAAGAAACTAAAGCCGCTGTACCAGCGTATTCGCGAAATCACCGGGTATCCGCCATAACGCGTCCGGCTTGGGCGGGATTCTGTTCGGAAGGGTTTTCGCACGCTTTTCCACCCTGGAAGCAGTGGGAAGCCGAATAGGACAAGAAAGGGGCGCCTTTCGCCCCCCCTGGATCTTCGTGGCGGAAGTGCATGGGAATCGAACCCACCTACCGAGGTTTTAGCCCGGTACACCGGATTTGAAGTCCGGGAGCCCCACCAGTGAGCTTTCCACTTCCGTATGGTCAGAAAAAATTATTCTAAGGGCTCTCAGGGACTTTGTCAACGATCGTCATGCACTCAGGTGCTCCAGTATAATCTTAAGCATTCTCCGGATAGGTTCCGCGGCTCCCCAGAGGAGCTGATCTCCCACCGAAAAAGCTACAAGATACCGCGGGCCGAGGAGCATTTTTCGCAACCTTCCGATGGGTACACCAAGCGTCCCATTCACTGCAGCCGGCGTGAGATGGGCCAGCGTTGAATCCTTGTCGTTAGGGATTACGCGCACCCAGTCGTTACCCTGTGCGAGCATCTCCGAAATCTCATCCAGAGGCAGGTCTGTGTCAAGTTTGATGGTGAACCCCTGGCTGTGGCACCGCATGGCCCCTACGCGCACGCAGAGACCGTCAATGGGTATAGGAGGATCAGCCTGCAGAATTTTGTTGGTTTCTACCGCGCCTTTCCATTCTTCACGGGTCTGTCCTGTCGCCATGGGAGAATCGATCCACGGGATGAGACTCCCCGCAAGGGGGGCGCCGAAGTGTTCCGCCGGGAATTCAGCACTTCTCATCTTCTCCGTTGACACTGCATCGACGGCAATTGCCGTTGAGGCGGGCTCGTCCATGAGTTCCCGGGTTGCATGACCGATGGCGGCCATCTGGGCGATCAGCTCCTTCATGTTTTTTGCGCCCGCTCCCGAGGCGGCCTGGTAGGTCATGGTGGATATCCACTCAACGTGACCCTGGCGCAAAAGTCCTACGAGTGCCATCAACATCAGGCTCACCGTACAGTTCCCTCCCACAAAAGTCCTGATTCCTGAGAACAGGCCTTTATCTATGACATCCCTGTTCACGGGATCCAGGACAATGATGCTATCGTCATCCTGCCTGAGGGTTGAAGCTGAATCGATCCAGTATCCTTTCCAGCCGCCTTTCCGGAGATCCGGGTATACCTGCTTTGTATACCCTCCGCCCTGGCAGGTCACGATCACATCCAGGCTTTTCAGTAAATCCAGGTCGTAGGCATCCTGAAGGAGAGGGGTCTTCATTCCCACGTCAGGAGCCTGTCCGCCCACATTGGAAGTCGTAAAAAAATGGGGCTCGAATCCGGTAAAATCCGTCTCTTCCGTCATGCGGCCCATGAGGACGGACCCCACCATTCCTCGCCAGCCGATGAAACCGACTTTTACCATCTGTTCCTCCACATTAAGCGATGTCTCTCAAGCACAGGTAATACTTCTCGGCATAAGGTTCGAAATTTCCAGTCAAAACAGGAAGGAAACTTCTCTTCTGATCGGATAAATGCCAAATTTCAAAATCCAAATGTCAAATCAATGTCAAATACCAAATGACCAAATAAATGAGATCTTCGTATTGTTCCGGGTTGCTCCATGGCCGGTTGCTCCAGCAGGCCGGAGACCGGAAGGTTCTATTATTGCGGCGTTATATTGAACACGACTTCCCTCAGGAGTTCTCCTTCAGGGCCCAGAATATTTACATGCCATTCTCCGACCTGTGAGGGGAGAATCTTTTTCGAGCTGTATGTGCGCCAGCTTGACGCTTTGACCGCGAGGGGCACCCGTGCCATTTCCCTGTCATCGTAGTACCAGACATGGGTTATGGTCGTGGCGGCTTGAGCACCAAGGATTCTTGTAATGCAGTAGAGTTTTCCTGCTTCTGCCGGAAATTGATCATTTTCTCCGACGCAGGAAAGATCCACTACGTCAATACACAAAGAAGCATCGGATACGGTGAGGGGTGCTTTTTCCTGGGATAAGGCGGGGCTCGAAAAACCAAATCCCAGTGCGACGGAGCCGATTATGACGAAGAACAGCGATTGGAAACGGGTCATGATTTTATTCTCCTGATATGAATTTTTGGAGATATATAAGCATAAGAGAAATCTTTTCGCAAGAGAGAACATGGTTTTTTGAATTCATCGGGCGCTCGGCAGGCCTTCCAAGAAGCCGGCAATTCCGGGAGACTCCGAACCGAAGAAAATGGAGAAATGGAGTTGATATCTTTTCATTTTTCTGCCATAAAACAAAACAAAAGAACACACTATTTCCCTCCAGGTGATAGAATTTATGGAAAAGAAGTCACTTACATTTGAGCAAGGTCCAATACGGCCGCCGAATGAAGCGAGGAGCCTGTTGCTGCGTATTACCAGGAATTGCCCCTGGAACCAGTGTCTGTTTTGTCCGGTTTACAAAAAGAGGAAATTTTCCCTCAGAAGCGTAGAAGAAATAGAAGGGGATATTCAGACTGTGCGGGACATTGCAGACGACATCAAGGCGCTCTCCTGGAAATCGGGGAACAGGGGAATTGTCGATGATCAGGTCGTAAGCGGGATTTTCGGAAGTCCCCGGTACAGCGACAGCTACCGCAGTGTGGCAATGTGGCTTTACTATGGAACCGGCGCCTGCTTTTTGCAGGACGCCGATAACCTGATCATGAAGACGGCGGATCTTGTGAAAGTCCTGCATTCCCTCAGGACAAAACTGCCCGAGATTACCCGGGTTACCACCTATACCAGATCAAGGACTGCTCTTCGAAAAAGCGTTGAGTCGCTTAAGGCAATTCGGGAGGCTGGGCTGGACAGGGTACATGCGGGCCTGGAGAGCGGCTACGATCCCTTGCTGAAATTGATGAGGAAGGGAGTTTCCGGCGCCCAGCAGGTGGAAGCCGGCAAGAAGATGGTGGCGGCTGGACTGGAGCTTTCAGAGTATGTTATGCCGGGTTTGGGTGGACAGGAAATGTGGCAAGAGCATGCTGTTGAGACTGCGAATGTCCTGAATCAGATCAATCCACATTTCATCCGGTTGAGAAGCCTGCGGGTTCCCCAACGAGTCCCCCTCTACCAGAAGCTGGTTGAAGGGAGTTTCACCATGCAGACGGATGACATGCTGGCGGAAGAAATCAGGGTATTCATTGGAACACTGGATGGGATTACAAGCACCGTCACAAGTGACCACATTATGAACCTCCTCGAAGAAGTTTCGGGCAGGCTCCCGGAGGACAAGGAAAAGATGCTCAAAGTAATCAGGGATTATCAGGCGCTCCCTGATGATGAACGGCTGATCTACCGGATGGGCAGGCGGGGCGGGGCGTACCGATCCACTCAAGATCTGAGAGGGGATCCCGTAACCTATGAAAAACTCAAAAACCTGGTTGCGAGCATAGAGGCGAAAGAGGGAATGGAAGGCGTGGAAAAATTCATTATTGAAATGGTGGACCGGTATGTGTGAGAGAGGCGAAAGGCGTACGGCAAATGAGCTATTACCCCGTTTTCCTTGACGTGAACAATAAGAAGACGCTGGTGATCGGGGGCGGCCAAGTCGCACAGAGAAAGGTGGAAACACTGCTGGACTATGGCGCCTCGGTCTTTATCGTCTCCAGGGAGCTGACGCCGCGCCTGAAGGAATTGGTAGAAGACAAGAAGATTCGGTATGCGGGCCCCGAATTCGACGAGAACCGCCTGGAAGGAATATTCCTGGTTATTGCGGCCACCGATGATGCGATGCTGAACCGTCGGGTGAGCCTGTCCGCCCAGGAACGGGGACTTTTGATCAACGCAGTTGATCAACCTGAGGACTGTAATTTTATCGTCCCATCCGTCGTGCGGAGAGGAGATCTCCAGGTGGCCATATCCACCTCCGGAAAGAGTCCTGCTCTTGCCAGAAAGATCAGGGAGGAAATGGAGCTTCGATTCGGTGAGGAATATGAGAAGCTACTGCTTGTTATGGGGAACATTCGTGAGGTGATTCTTTCAAGAGGCTTGCCGCAGGAGCAAAACAAGCGGATATTCCAAAAAATTATTGAATCGGATATCCTGGAAGCAATAGCCGGGAAGGACCGCGAGAGGATGGAGACTATACTGAAAAGCGCTCTTGGCAATGAATTTGATTGCGTTTCTGTCCTGGAGCGGGTCCTGGGAAACGAGGGGAAATAATGCGCAGTCCATGGTTTTTTCTCGCCCTGCTTTTTGATCTCCTTGCAACAGGAGGATACATCGTCTATCTGATAAAGCAGGAAAAATGGGTGAGCAGGGCTTCCTGCCTGATCCTCTTCATAGGTTTTGTCTTCCACACCGTTTTTCTGTGCGTACAGTACGCTGCTCTTGGGACTGCTCCTGTTCTTGATCTCAAATCAGCCTTTTCATTCTTTTCCTGGTGCGTTGTCCTGGTTTTTCTGGTTTTTCATCTGAAATTCAGGATCATGGTGCTCGGATCCTTCGTGGCGCCGTTCGCGGCATTCTTGATGATTATCTCGTCAGCCATGCCATGGGCGGCAGGACCGGTAAAACCGATTTTCAAGAGCATATGGCTGACAGTCCATGTTACCACCATATTCCTGGGAAACGGCCTTTTTGCCATCACCTTTGTGGCTGCTATCATGTATCTGATACAGGAGCGTCAGATCAAGCGGAAGCGCTTCGGTTCTTTTTACAGCAGGCTCCCATCACTGGCGACTCTCGACTCCATTAATCACTATGCGCTCATATGCGGGTTTCCTTTTTTGACCCTTGGGATGATCACCGGTTCCATTTATGCGCAAGTCGCCCTTGGATCCTACTGGCAATGGGACCCAAAAGAGGTTTGGTCGCTGGTTACGTGGCTTTTCTACGCTGCATTGCTGCACGAGAGATTGACCGTGGGATGGAGAGGCAGAAGAGCCGCTGTCATGTCTATTGTGTGCTTTTGCATTTTGCTTTTCACATTCGTCGGGGCCACCCTGTGGGTAAAGGGGTATCATGACTTTACTTCGATAGGTACAGGCGGCGCATGAAGACAAAGATCGTCGACATAGGGATGAACCATGAGACGGCCCCGATCGAGTTGCGCGAATGTCTTGCGGCCGGTCCCGAGAGCACCGGGAGGATTCTCTCTGCACTCAGGGGTCTGTCGTGCATCAGAGAGGGGATGTTCCTCTCCACGTGCAACAGGATAGAGGTCCTGTTCACAAGCGACCGGGAGGCTGAAGCAAAGGAGGCTGTACTCTCGCTCATGTCCGCCCTGGGTGAATTGCCCAGAGATACCCTTTCCGGTCGTTTCTATTCTCTGGAGGGCATGGATGCGGTAAAACACATATTCAGGATAGCCAGCAGCCTGGATTCCATGGTAGTGGGGGAACCCCAGATTCTTGGCCAGATTAAAGAGGCATACCGGCGGGCAACCCAGGAAAGAACGTCCGGCGTTATCGTCAACAGGCTCATGCACCGGGCTTTTCACGTGGCCAAGCGGATCCGGACCGAAACAGGCATCTGTTCTTCCGCAGTATCCGTCAGCTATGCGGCTGTTGAACTGGCAAAGAAAATTTTTCATTCCCTCGATGGGAAAAATGTTCTCCTGATCGGCGCAGGAGAGATGGCTGAGCTTGCTGCAAGGCACCTCGTCAACAATGGTATCACATCCATGAGCGTGGCAAACAGAACCTTCGAGAGGGCTGTGGATGTGGCCGCTCGATTCGAAGCAAGAGCGGTTTCCTTTGATGAAATCGCCGGCGAGATCGTCGATGCAGACATTGTTATCTGTTCAACGGCTTCCCCGGAACCCGTTATCACCTTCGAGCAGATAAAAACCTCGCTCCGCAAGAGACGCAACAGGCCGCTCTTCTTCATTGATATTGCGGTTCCGCGCGACGTGGAACCAAGAGTGAACAAACTTGCCAATGTATACGTGTATGATATTGATGATCTGAAGGGAGTCATCGCACTGAACGTGGAGCAGCGGAAACGGGAAGCCGTCAGGGCGGAACGTATAGTCCAGGAAGAGGTCTTCAAGTTTGCACAATGGCTCAATACCCTCTCAGTGGTTCCCACTATCGTGGCGCTTCAGGAAAAGGCCGATGCCATCGTCCAGGCAGAATTGAAGAAGAGCTATAACCTGCTGGGGCATCTGACCGATACCCAGAAGGGGGCTGTCCAAGTACTGGCGAGATCCATCGCGGAAAAAGTCCTGAACGATCCCATCCTGTTCTTGAAAGGGAAGGCCGAAAGGGACGCCGGGGACACCTATCTCGATGTCGCCAGGAGACTATTCAACCTTGACAGTAATCGTGGAGAGAAATATGGATCTGAATCGGATGATCACTAAGATAAAGGAAATGCCGGCTTTTCCAAGGGTCGGCATGATCGCGAGCCACCTTGGTGTTGTGAGAGGGTACTCGCTGGACGGAAAGGCAACCAGGGGAATGGAAGTGTCTTTTTCCCATGATATAGTTGATAAAATAATAAAAAATACAAGGATATTAGAAGGTATCATTGAAGTGTTAGTAGAAGTCAGTGAGGGCGAATTGCGTGTGGGCGATGAGGTCATGGCGGTGGTTGTCGCCGGGGATACGAGAGGGCATGTGTTCCCGGCGCTTATCGAGGCTGTAGACCGCCTCAAGAAGGAAGCGACGAAAAAAAGGGAAATCTTCTTTTAACCGGCCGACGAACGGGACGAAACAAGCGGTTCAACCATAGGAGTTTGACTTATGGGAATGGTGGATGTAACGGAAAAGCCGGTGGTAAGACGGCAGGCGATCGCGTCCGGCAGGATCATGCTTGCTCCTTCCACCGTGGAGATAATCCGGGCAGGAAAGATCAAAAAGGGAGATCCGTTGCAGGTAGCCGAAATTGCGGCCATGAATGCAGCCAAACAGACGCACCTGCTGATACCCCACTGCCATCAAATTCCTCTCGATATGGTGCAAGTCACTTTTCAAGTGGGACAAGACTTCGTTGAAACGGAATGCCAGGTGAAGTGCCGGGCCCGTACAGGAGTTGAGATGGAAGCGCTGGTTGGCGTCTCCCTTGCGCTGAATGCCATATGGGATATGGTCAAGTATCTCGAAAAGGATGAAAACGGACAGTATCCCGCTACCAGGATGACCGATATTCAGGTGAAAATGAAGGGAAAAAATGGCAGCTATTGACGCCGTTGGAAAGGACGGGAGAAAATGAAACGAATCCTATTGTTGCTTACTATCATAATGGTGTCCCTCAGTGTGTTTTCCATCAGATCCTGGGCGGAAACGGCCTATGTGACGGATCGATTCAAAGTCACGTTCCGTTCAGGACCAAGTCTTGACAACAAGGTGGTCCGCATGCTCCCTTCCGGGCAGGAATTGGAAGTCCTCGATACCCAGGGAGATTGGAGCCACGTTCGCATCGTCGGTGAAGAAGGAGATGATACTGATGGGTGGATACTGAGTCGATTTCTCATCGAAAGGCTCCCCTGGGAGAAACAGGCCGCACTGCTGCAAAAACAGAACCAGGAATTGACTACCAAGCTTGCCACGAGTAATGAAAAACAGAAGGCCGTCTCAACAGAAACTCAACAGCTCTCCGGCGACTTGAAAAAGACGCAGACCTCTCTCCAGGACCTCAAGAAAAAATATGACAGCCTGAAAAAAGGGGCTTCCAGCTACCTCGCGCTGAAAGACGATTATAACGGTATGAAGTCGGCTTTGGACAGCAGCCAGCAAAAGGTGACGGTCCTGACCAATGAAAATGAAAAACTGCGATCCTCTGAACGAAGAAAATGGTTTATCACCGGTGCCTTAGTCCTGCTCTGCGGCTGGCTGATCGGGCTTCTGATGGGGAAAAAACAGAGACGTCGAAGTTCCATTTATGACTAGATTGATTTCTCCCACCTGTGAAGTGATTACCATCGGAACCGAGCTTCTGCTTGGCCAGATCGTTGATACGAATACCGCATATCTTGCCCGGGAACTTGGACACCTGGGCATTTCGGTTCGCTTTCGAACCTCAGTCGGTGACCGCCTGGATGAAATCATGACGGTCCTCCGGAACGGGATTGACCGATGCGATCTGGTCGTGACAACAGGCGGCCTCGGACCCACGGCGGATGACCTGACCAGAGAAGCCGTTGCAGGAGTTGCGGCCGTGGACCTCTCGTTCAGGCAGGACCTCATGAATCAGATCGAAGAGATGTTTCGAAGGTACGGCTACCAGATGCCTGAAAACAATCGAAAACAAGCCTATGTACCGGAAGGGAGCAGAGCAGTCCCGAATCCGGTGGGTACGGCGCCCGCCTTCATCACCGAGGTTCACGGAAAACCCATCATTTCACTGCCGGGTGTTCCAAGGGAACTCAAACATCTGATGGAGCATGCGGTGACTCCGTGGATTCGTGAGCGCTTTCATCTGGTTGACAACCTTCTTTCCTACCGGGTCCTCAAAGTTGTCGGACTGGGAGAAAGCGCTGTCGACCGAGTCATGGCAGACTTGATGGAGCCCGGAAAAAACCCGGAAGTCGGCCTTCTGGCTTCACCGGGAGAAATTAAGATCCGCGTCGCAGCCACGGCCGGGAACAAGGCCGAGGCCGACAGGCTCATAGACCCCGTTGTGGATGAATTACGCAGGCGTCTCGGGAACAAGATCCTGGGGGAGGATGATGATACCCTGGAGAGTGTGATCCACCAATTGCTGGAAAAATACGGGATGACGGCAGCTGTCCTCGAAACGTTTACCGGAGGCGTCGCCACCAGGAAACTCCACAGGCTCCCGGCAAGAAACATTCGGCAAAGCCTGGTTTCCCAGAATCCTGATGACTTTTCCCGTTGGCTGTGCGGGTTCCCGGATATCCTGGATCGAGAGGGTGCCTTGCGGGTTGCCTCCCTTTTCAGAGATATGGCCCAAGCAGAAATAGTACTCGCCATCCTGGGATTTCCGCAACCTGCCGAACGCGGCTATTCCGTACAAGCGCACGCAGCCGCCGTGGGGGAAGGGACTGAAAAGTATTTTTCCTGGCATATGAGCGGAGACTTGTCCATGCTCCAGGAACGGGGAGGGATAATCGGCCTGAATACCCTTCGCCTGGCCCTCCTTGAAAAGAAAAAATGATTGCAATTGCCCGGAGTTAGTGGCTTACAGGTAACTTTACGTTCAAGATGAGCACGAGATATTGATTATGTCGGCTTGAATGTCAAATTCCAAAATCCAAATGTCAAATCAATGTCAAATATCAAATGACCAAGTTGACGAGAAGCTCGCAGGGCTCTAAGTTGTTTCGTCGCTCGTTGCTGCAGCAGGCAGGTGACCGCAAAATGTTTTGTCATTGAGGCATTTGGATTTCATTTGACATTTGTCATTTCCGATCTACCCAGGTTAGGCGGAAGCTGGTTTTTCCTTCAGGCTTCTATCTGCAGCCTGCTATTCGAGAAGGAACGCTTTCAGACCAGGCCGTGTTCACTCAGCGGCCTGTTTTCCAGTATCCTGTCCGGATGGAAGATGGAAAGGTCCAGCGTGGGCGTTTGCGCAGTAATCAGTTCAGACAGGTAGCGGCCGACTGCAGGACCCTGCTGGAGTCCGTGTCCTGAGAAGCCGTTCGCCAGATAAAATCCCTTAATTTCCGGCCACTCACCGAGAATCGCGTTGCCATCCAGGGTATTTTCCGCGTACAGCCCGGCCCATCCCCGGACAAGTTTCAGGGTGTCGAAGGCGGGTACAAACTCGGCAAGCTCCGGCCACAGCACTTCCATAAAACGTTTATCATCCCAGGAGAAATTGTATCCCACCGGATCCTCCGCCATGGATTTGCCCAGCAATATGAGACCTCCGGTTTCTGTCCTGAAGTAGAGCCCGGACGGCAATATGGTCAATGGCAGTGGAGACTCAGGCTTGACAGCGGTGTCCAGCGCAAAGATCTGTCGTTTAACCGGGTAGACCGGGAGATCGACTCCGGCTGTTGCCGCAACGTCTCGTGCCCAGGCGCCTGTGCAGTTGATCACTATCCCGGAGGAAAGGACTTCACCTGAAACCAGTTTTACCCCGGTAACCTGCTTTCGATGTGCGAGGATTTCCACAACGTCATCTTGGACAAATAGCGCTCCCTGGGCCCTGGCCTTTGCCCGGTAGCCCATGAGCACGCTGTACGCGTCGAAATGGCCGTCCTTGGGACCAAAAGTGCCGCCGATAAAGGCCTTCGGCTCATAGAGCGGAAACCGTTCCCTGATCTTTTCCAGCGTCCACCATTCTACGTCACACCCCAATTCTTTCTGCAAGGCGAAGGCCTGTTCAGCGGATTCCCGGCTTGCTTCCTCCACCAGGAAGAGATTTCCTTCACGGCGGTAAGAGATGGAAGGTATGGTGTCATCGACGGCCATTTTTTCCTCAAATTTTTCCAGCACATCCAGGGCATGCATGGAAATCTGGATATTCTCCTTGAGGCTGAACTGGGTTCGGGCGTTGGCCATGGAGAGGGTCGTTGAAGCCTTCGAATAGGTGAGATCACGTTCGATGACCGCCACCTTCAGGTTGTTGTCGGCCCTGGTGAGGTGGAAAGCGGAGGAGCACCCCATGATACCCCCGCCGACGATGATGATGTCATACATGGTTGTTTTCAATCCTTTCAAATTGGGGTCGTGCCGTTTTACAAGAAAAATTGCGGTTGGCCTTCCCTCCCTGAGCTCTCTTCAGCGAGGGAAGGGGTTTTAAAATGCCTGCTGCAGGCCTTAGGGCGTAATGAGGGACAGGTCTTTTACGACGGCAAATTGGTGAAAGGCACCGTTCTTCACCACCTGCACCTGGACTTCCTTGACTACCTCTCCCTGGCTGGTGAAACCTTTCAATATCCCGGTCAGGCCATTGTAGTCCTTCGTCTCAGCAACAGCCTTGCGAATTGCAGGACCCTTGAGAGAGCCGGCTCTCTTGACGGCATCACACAAAATCATAAAAGCATCGTATGCAGATGCTCCGACCATATCCGGCTGAATATTGTACCGGGATTGATACTCCTTCAGAAAATCCTGGACAACGGGTCGAGGATCATCCCTATTCAGGTTGGTGACAATCATAAATCCTTCGGCAGCCTTGCCGGCGATCTCGAGAAATTTTGGCGAATCGGCGCCTTCCTCGCCCAGGATCTTAACGTTTATGCCCATTTCCCGCGCCTGTTTCACCACTGGACCGGTCTGAAAATAGTACCCGCTTGCGAAAATAATATCGGGCCCTATTTCCTTGATCTTCGCCAAATATGGTTTGAAGTCCTTTTCACTGAAAGGATATGTCTGGGAGTACACGATTTTTGCGCCTTCCCCCCTGCTTTTCACAAACATTTTAAAACCTTTGGCAAGGGTGCGGCCAAAATCGTTGTCGCTGGTCAGCAGGGCTATGCGCTTGCTCTTCAGCAAATCCACTGCAACATACCCTGCCGACTTGCCTTCAACTGTTCCAAGGAACCCATTGCGAAAGCAATAGTCTCCGGCCCCGGTAATGTCGGGATGGACCGCATAAGCAGACACCAACGGGATTTGCGCATCCTGAAAGATCGGGGCTACGGCCCGGCTCGGAGTGCTGTAGGAGCCAGCGACGAACGCGACAACCTTGTCCTGCTGAATCAGCTTCCTTGCCAGTGCGACCGCCTCTTTTCCGTCCGCCCGGTCGTCGTAGTAGACCAATTCGACCTGCTTTCCAAGCACCCCGCCTTCAGCGTTCACGCGTTCAACGGCCAGCTTCACCGCATTGAGGACGCTCAGGCCGTCTGCTGCGGCAAAACCGGTCAGAGGGGCCAGAAGGCCCACCTTGACCGTATCGGCCGCAAAGACACTTCCCACTGTCATGCACAAAATAAGAGACAGCGCCAACAATACTTTGATTACTTTCATCTTGTCATACCTCCTCTATAGAATGTTCGACGTTCCATGACTGGATCTGCATCTAAAACAGCAAAAAGTTTCGTATAATCCTCACTGAATGTCAAATCCCAAAATCCTCATAGTGACTCTCGCCCTCCAGAGCGGTAGGCACAGGTACAGCTCCCCCAGACAGACGCACAGGGAGGAAGCCTTTTCTGGAGTGACTGGTGAGAGGGCGCCGTCTTTTCGTGACTTATCAGTAGGGGAACCCGGAGCTCGACACAGTCGAGAATGCGGAGGGGGTAGCTATCCCACGCTGATAAGTCACTGAAAAGACCAGCCCGGAGCCTCGGAACGGAAGAAATGGCTCCCTCGCTGTGCGGCATAGTTCAATGGATACTGATTCTTCCAGGCCCTGGATCGGTCAGGCCTATCCAGGTCTTGCATCAGAGGCGGTGGGTTTAGCGCCCAAGATACGCCTGCTTGAGCTTTGGGTCGCTTAGCATCTTCGCGGCATCCCCCTCATAAACGCATACCCCTGTTTCAAGAACGTATGCACGCCGGGAGATTTCCAGTGAGGCCACGGCATTCTGTTCAACCAGGAGGATGGAGAGTCCATTTTCCTGGTTCAGAGTACGCAACTGTTCAAAAACCTGGTCCACCAGTTTGGGCATCAGCCCCATGGAGACCTCGTCCACCAGGAGGAGTTCCGGGTCTGAGATAAGTGCGCGGGCTATGGCCAGCTGCTGCTGTTCACCGCCGGAAAGAGTGGCTGCCGGTTGTGTTCTTCTCGTTTCGAGTAAGGGAAAGAGGGTGTAGAGCCACCCGATCCGCTCTTCAAGGGGGAGCTTTTTCCGGAGCCCATAGGCGCCCGTCAACAGGTTTTCGGTCACAGAAAGACGGGGAAACAATCTTGCACGTTCCGGGACTATCCTGATGCCGGACCTGGCACGTTTGTAGGCAGGAAGACCGGTCACATCATCGCCTTTGAGAAAGATACTGCCTTGTTTCACGGGAACGATACCCATAATGCTGTTTAAGAGGGACGTCTTTCCGGCTCCATTTGCCCCGATGATGGAGACCAGTTCCCCCTTCTCAACGTGGAAGCTGACCCCGGCAACGGCACGGATATCTCCATACGTTATACTGATATCGCGGGCCTCAAGCAGCAATTGTTCCCCCTTTTCCACCGAGATATGCTTCGATAACCTTTTCGTCTTTCTGGATCGACTCGGGATCGCCCTCAGCGATTGTCCGTCCATGGTCAAGGACGATAATTCTATCGCAGAGGTTCATCGCGACCCGCATGTTGTGCTCTATGAGCAAGATTGTGACGCCGCTTTCACGGATGTTCCTGATCAAACGCTCCAGCCTTGCTATCTCCTCGTGCCGCAGTCCCGAGAAAGACTCGTCAAGGAGCAGGAGTTTCCTGCCGACAATGAGGGCCCGTGCGATTTCCAGGCGTCGGAGGTTTCCGAGAGGCAGGAGGTTCGCCTTCCTGTCCGCCAATTCTGCGAGGCCGACCTTTTGAAGCACACTCATCGCTTCTTTCCGCTCACTTCCTGTCTTCCACCCACGCCATATCTTCAGGAACGAACCGTACCTCGAGATACCCCTCGCAGCCAGCACATTCTCCAGCACGCTCAGGCTTCCAAAGGGCTTGACAATTTGAAAGGTACGGCCGATTCCCGCTGCCGCCACCTGGTAGGGCGCCAATCCATCCGTGCGCGTATCTTCAAACTCGATGATGCCTGATGTCGGTTTGTACACACCCGAAATAAGATTGAAGCACACTGTTTTCCCAGCCCCGTTCGGTCCCAGAAGCCCCAGGATCTCTCCGGGATAAATCTTCATGTTGACCTTGTTGACTGCCTTGAGACCGCCAAAGTGCTTTGAGAGGTCCTTTGTCTCCAGCAGCGATTTCATCATGTCCGTTCTCCCAAGAGCCGAAAAGAAAATACCTTTCGCACAATGCTGTTCTCTCCCAGCAGTCCGGCCGGCTGAAAGCGGATCATGAGAAGCAGGATGACCGTGTAAAAAAGCATCCGGTAATTCACCAGCGGGCGGAAGAGTTCAGGAAGAACGCCCAGCAAGAGGGCCCCGAGGACAGGCCCCCAGATTGTTCCCATTCCGCCGAGCACTATCATGCCGAGGAAGGTGATTGAGAGGGGAAAGGAGAAATCGGTCGCGCTGAGGAACCGCATATAGTGGGCATACAGGGCGCCTCCCAGTCCCGCCATTGCCGTTCCCAGCACAAAGGCCAGGAGTTTGAACCGCACGGGTGAAATACCCATGCTGGAGGCAGCCTCCTCTTCTTCACGTAACGCGAAACATGCCAATCCTCCCCAGCTTCTGGTAAACCACCAGCACACGAGCAACACCAGCGCGAGAAATACGAGGCAAAGGGCGAAAAAGGCCGTCCCGCGCATCTTCACCCCGAAAAGAAGGATCCTTGGGATACCTCCGATACCCAGAGCCCCGCCGAAGAAAGGAATGTAGAGGAATACCGCCTCCACGATGAAATTTATGCCAATGGTTGTTATGGCCAGGAAATCGTCTTTTACCCTGAGGCTCGGGAGCCCGAGCAAAAGACCGATAAGTCCGGATATGAGGATCACAAGGGGCAGTGCCGCCCAGAAAGAGAGTGCCGCCTTAGTGGTCAGAATGGCAGAGGCATACGCCCCGATGCCGAAGAAAGCCGCATGCCCCAAGGATATCTGCCCAGCAAACCCGACTATGACATTAAGTCCGCAGACGACAATGGCGTAGATTGCTATGATGGTAGCGACCGTAATAAGATATGAACTCAAATTGGAACCTCCATAGCAACAATTATTTCGATCCCAGCAGTCCCTCGGAACGCCACATGAGCACTGCAATCATTGCGATGAACGCCAGAGCATCCCTTGGCAGCGGGATATTGGCATACCCGATCAACAGTGTTTCAGCCACACCGAGCAGGAGCGACGCGATCACGGCGCCAGGCACGGAACCCATTCCTCCTACAACAATGAGCGCCAGGGTCTTGTACGCTGGAACAGCCCCCATTGTCGGGTATACCTCGTTGTAGTAGATCCCGACAAGAATGCCCGCAATGGCAGCAATTGCGGAGCCTATGATGAATGTGATACTCATGATCCAGTGGCTGTTGATTCCCATGGCGTCGGCGATGGGAATATCCTGGGATGTCGCCCTCATGGCGAGCCCCAACTCCGTTCGCGTGGTGATATACCACAGGAAGAGCAGAACGGCCGCAGTGATGCAGTACACGGCCATGAGGGTCTCGGAAATGGTGATTCCCCCAAAATGAAGAGCAGGAAAAGGGAGTTTCGCCGGAAAGGTCAGGATATACGGCCCGGCCACGAGTCTGCACAGTTCCTCTATTGCCAGCATGGCGGCAATACTGCCGATAAGAGGTACGTAGGGAGGATACTTGAGCAAGGGAAAGTAGATGAAACGCTCGATCACTAAGCCCAGGAAGGCACAGAAGGCCATTGCTCCGACGAAAGCCAGAAATAGATTTCCGGTGAGATGCAGGATAAGGACCCCAATGTATGCACCCACAGTGTAGACGGCGGCGTGGGCAACATGGAGTATACGCATAACCCCGTACACAAGGGCCAGCCCCAGGGTTATAAGGGCGTAAATGGAGCCCATGGCAATGCCGTTCAGGAACTGCTCTAAGAAAAGCTGCATAATGAGATACCGGTGTCAGCTGCTGGAGATTTCCGCCTGTTGGGATGCAGCCCTCTCGAGAACATCCTGTTCCAGTTGAACGACAAGATTTTCTATTTTCTGCACCCGGTCGGAAATAGTCGAAACGTAGGCCTTATCTCTTATGGATCCCAGATTGATTCTCACATTGTGGAGCGCGCCGAGAGCACCTGTTCTTGCCATCATAACGCCCACAAGCCCATCCGTGTAAGCATTGGGGTTCCCCTTTTCCAGTGCGGCCTGCGCGAGGGGCATGAAGTCCAGCACATCTTCTGCAACGGACAGGGGAACTTCTGCAGCCAATCGGAGAGCATCCTGTACGGCGAGGGAGCGGGCCTCTTTTTCGGTCTCCGTGCTTTTGGGCATCCGGAAGGCTTCCATCACTTTTGCATAGGCCGCGGAATCCAGGTCAATGGACTCTGTAAATTTTTTCCGGTAGTGGGAAGCCTTGCGGGAAACGGCCTTCATTTCTTCCTCCACGTCTTCGTATCCCTTCCTCCCGATTGTCAGATTCGCCACCATTTCCACCAGGCTTGCAGCGACTGCCGCTGCCAGGGCCGACATGCTCCCGCCTCCGGGGGCCGGTTCGCTGGATGCGGTTTTTTCCAGCAAATCACAGATTTTTATTTCGCTCAGCAATGTTTAAGTTCTCCTTTCCGGGTCCTGAAAAGCTTGAATTTGTTGAATCACGAGGCTCAGGGAGGAAGCTGTTTCTGAAGTGACTGGTGAGAGGGCGCCGTCTTTTCGTGACTCATCAGTGGGGGAACCCGCAGCTCGACGCAGTCGAGAATGCGGAGGGGGTAGCTATCCCACGCTGGTAAGTCACTGAAAAGGCCAGCCCGGAGCCTCGGAACGGAAGAAATGGCTTCCTCCCTGGGCCTCACCGAGGCGCCACCTTATGGCCTACACGTTTTTCCGATCTTGAGCCGTTACACTTTTGACTTGTCAAACACGAGCAGTCCGTTCTTTATCACCTTTTCCACGGTATTCACGCCGATGTGGTAAGGGATGAACCGATACGAGGGAAATTCGAGGATGACCACATCGCCTTTCTTTCCCACATCCAGGCTTCCGACGGTATCCGCCCTGTCTATGGCGGCAGCACCGTTGATGGTCAGGGCAGTAACCGCTTCTTCAACAGCCAGACCCATGTAGAGCGTGGCCAGGGCGAAGAGCAGGGGGATGGATTCGGAGAAACAGCTTCCGGGATTCAGGTCGGTGGCCAGGGCAACCGCGCAATTGTGATCGATCATACTGCGTCCCCTGGCATAGGGCTCCCTGAGGCTGAAAGCCGTGAGAGGAAGCAGGGTAGCCACCACACCCGCATCTGCAAGATCCTTTATCCCCTGGTCGGAGGCATGGAGAAGATGATCTGCGGAAACAGCACCCAGTTCAGCCGCCAGTTCCGTTCCCCCGAGCTGCACGATTTCATCGGCGTGAAGCGTGAGTTTCAGTCCCAGTTCCCGGGCCCTGAGCAGCAGGCGCCGGGACTGATCCACGGAAAAGACATCCTTTTCGCAGAATATGTCGCAGAATTCAGCCAGTCTTTCTTCCGCCACCTCCTCGAGGACCGTCTCTTGGATGAAATTCAGGAACTCCTCTGTCCTGCCTTTATACTCCAGCGGTACGGCATGGGCGCCCAGGAATGTCTTCGCGATATCCACCGGATGAGTCCGCTCCAGTTCGGCCATGGCTTCCAGTTGCCGTATTTCAGTGTCGCGGTCTAAACCGTATCCGCTTTTCCCCTCCACCGTGGTCACGCCGAAAGAGAGCATGGAATCAAGTCTTTTCCGGCCGGAGTCCACGAGTTCTGCGAGGGAAGCCTCGCGGGTGGCTGAAACAGTGCTCACGATGCCCCCGCCACGAGCCATGATATCCATGTAACCCATGCCGTTCAACCGCCAGGAAAATTCTTCAGCCCGGTAGCCGCCGAATATGAAGTGTGTGTGGGAGTCCACAAATCCGGGCAGGACCGCCTTTCCACGGGCGTCAATCGTGTTGAATGTCTTCGGATCAGAGTGCTCAGGAAGTTCGGATGTCCTCCCCACCATGGCGATCAACCCCTTTTCCATAACCACGGCGCCGTCATGGATCACCGTGAGCTCAGCCATTTCCCGGCCTTTCTTGGCCTTGAAGCCACTCGGGGTCACCACTTCTGCAGCATTTTTGATAATGATATTCCCGTTCATCGGATCAAAACCTGTTACTTGAGAGGCGCAAGGCTTAAGGCGTAAGGCACAAGAAAAGTAAAATCGAATTCTTCTTGGTCTTTTGAAGCCCGAAGCCTTATGCCTGACGCCCTGTGCCTTTCTTATTCCATGAGATGCGATTCCAGTACCTGCTCAGGAGAAAAATTCTCAATGCCCAGGTAATACACTGCACAGTCAATGAGTGCGGCCATGGGGACCAGTCCGATAATCTCACTCCCCACCACGTTAACGCCGTACCGGCGGGCTTCCATCGTTACGAGTTCGAATGACTGGTAAAGTGCGGTTTTGGTGAAGTCCGTCATATTCATGGAAACCTGGACAATCCCCCGGTCCTTCAATTCTACGCCAATGGCCTTGCAGTACCGGAGACCCCCCGTGATAAAGCGGACCTTTCTCGCGATTGAATCGGCGATTTCAAGATTTCCAGTGTCCAGGTTAACGTTGAACGCAACCAGGGGCATGCGCGCCCCGATAGCGGTTGCGCCGGCTGACGGGTGTATCGCGGCGGGGCCGAAGTCCGGCAGCCATTCCGGCTGAGTCATCTTTTCGGCCATACCTTCGAACTGGCCCTTTCGTATGGCGGCAAGATTTCTGCGGTGGGGTGTTGCGGCAGACTCTTCGTAAAGGAACACAGGGAGATCAAACGCCTCTGAGACCCGGGCTGCCACATCTCTGGACAGCTCGACTGCTTCTTTCATGCTGACATTCTTGATGGGAATGAAAGGGATTACGTCCACGGCCCCCATACGGGGATGCTGTCCTTCATGTTTCCGGAGATCGATGAGTTCCACTGCCTTTCCCACAGCGGCCACAACTGCCTTTTTGAGTGATTCAGGGTCCCCTACGACCGTCACTACCATGCGGTTGTGGTCTTTATCGCTCTGGCAATCCAGAAGCTTTACTCCCTCGAAGGCCCTGAACGGCTCCACAATGCTCTCCATGGTCTCCCGGTCTCGCCCCTCACTGAAATTGGGCACGCATTCGATGATCTGCTTTTTCACCGGCATGAATTATTTCCTCCTTATTCCGGCAATCGCTCCGAAACCAGCTCTTCCAGCATCTCCTCTTCAGCGATAAAGGGAAGGGTAATATGATCCTTGCCCTGCCGGTCCAGGCTATACGCGGCTGCGGTTTCGACAGCGTTTTGATTTCGCGCCCAGGCCCTCCGCGCCACACCTCCCATCACATCCCATGGGATCGCCAGCCGGATGATATGATCAACTCGTTCACTGCCGTCAAGGACCAAGCCAAACCCCCCGTTGATGGCCTTGCCTATGCCCACGCCGCCGCCGTTGTGAAGAGAAACCATGCTCATCCCGCGGCCTGCGTTTCCCGCAAAACACTGCGTGGCCATATCGGCCATGATATTGCTCCCATCCTTGATGTTGGCGGTCTCTCTGAAAGGCGAATCGGTTCCTCCCGTATCGTGATGATCCCTTCCCAGCATGACCGGGCCGATTTCTCCATTGCGTACCATTTCATTGAATTTGAGGGCGATATTCATTCTTCCCAGGGCGTCCTGGTAGAGAATCCTGGCTTGAGTTCCCACTACAAGCCTGTTCTTTTTCGCATCCCTTATCCAGTTGTAATTATCCCTGTCCTGGAAGCGGCGTTCCGGATCAATACAGGACATGGCAGCCTGATCCGTCTTGTCCAGGTCTTCAGGCCTTCCGCTCAGGCACACCCAGCGGAACGGTCCATACCCATAATCGAACATCATGGGTCCCATAATATCTTCCACGTAGGAAGGAAAGACAAACCCGTCTATGGGATCTCTTCCGTTCTTGCAGACTTCGGCCACACCCGCGTCAAAGACCGATTTCAGGAAGCTGTTTCCGTAGTCAAAGAAATAGGTGCCCCGGTCGACGAGGGTCTTGATGAGCACAAAATGTCGCTTGAGCGACTTGTCCACCATCCGCACGAACCCATCATGGTCGCTCTTGAGCATTTCCGTGCGCTGCTCGAATGTCAATCCCCGGGGGCAGTAGCCGCCTTCATACGCCACGTGGCAGGATGTCTGGTCTGAGAGGAGATCGATCTTCTTGTTTCCTTCCACTGCATACTGCAGAAGATCAACGATATTCCCGTGAAACGCTATGGCGATGGGCTTTTTCTTGTCCTGGGACTCCTCTGCGATACGGAAGGCCTCTTCCGGAGAGCCGACCACCCGGCTCACCCATCCCTGCTCCTCACGAGTTTGGATCCTAGAGGAATCCACCTCCGCGATGATCCCCACGCCGCCCGCGATTTCAACAGCCTTGCCCTGGGCTCCACTCATGCCGCCGAGCCCTGAAGACACGAACAGGTGCCCGGAAAGGTTTCTCCCCGCCGGCAGGTGGAATTTTATTCTCGCGGCATTCAGGATCGTTCCGTAGGTTCCGTGGACGATTCCCTGGGGACCGATGTACATCCAGCCGCCCGCCGTCATCTGCCCGTAATTCGCCACGCCCAGGGCCATGGCCCTGTGCCAGTTTTCCTGATCGTCGTACATCCCCACCATGAGCGCGTTTGTGATGATAACGCGCGGTGCAGAGGAGGAAGAGGCGAAGAGGCCCAGAGGATGGCCCGATTCCATCACAAGGGTCTGCTCGTCTGTCAGTTCTTCCAGGTACTTTTTGATGAGTTGATACTGCATCCAGTTCTGGCAGACCTGGCCGGTTTCGCCATAGGTCACCAGTTCGTATGGGTAGAGGGCCACGTCAAAATCCAGATTGTTGTCAATCATCACCTGGAAGGCGCTGCCTTCGACGCACTTGCCCCGGTACGAATCAATGGGGAGCCCCTTTATCCGGCCGGCCGGCCTGAAACGGTAGCCGTAGATTCGTCCCCGGGTCAGCAATTCATCAAGGAATTCGGAGGCCAACCTTTTGTGCCATTTTTCAGGGATGTACCTGAGAGCGTTCTTCAAGGCCAAGACTGTATCATGCCTGGAAAGGGAAAAGTGCCTCTTGGGCGCCCTCCTGATACCTGGAACAAATTCCGGCAGTTCCGGTAATTTGTCAAAAACACCCTCAAGCTGAATGGTCATTGCTTTGGATGCCCTGATATTCTGTTCCATTTTCTTGCCTCCAGCTCGCTTACGGACGGCGATCTGTTTGTTTCACAGGGAGCTTATTCGCCCAATGAATTCTCATAAGCTCTCACCGGATAACACTACATGATTGCCTGCAGTGAAACAAGTTCTAATTGGCCCGCCGCACCCCTGAGGTTGACGGTCTACCAGTGGAAGTGAGTTACGAGTCTTGCTATGCCGGTTGCAAGCTCATAGAAACCAAACCCCACAAGCGCCCAGGCGGAAATGCCGCACAATATCCGGTTGACTCTCGGGTTCACCTTCCCAACTGACCCGAACATGATAATGAACACAGCAAGGCACAGTACAAATGTGCCATAGAAGCCGGAGATAAAGCCGATACCCAGACTTTTTGATTTGTGCCATGCTTCAACGAGGATGGGGCCTGCAACCACACTCCAGAAAATATAGGGGTTCGGATTCAGGACATTCATTGCAACGGCGCCGAAAAGGGTTTTCCTGGCTGCATCGGGCATTGGTCTGAGTTGTGGAGTTAGGTCTTTCAGAGAGTGAAAGATTCGCCAGGCAAGATAGAGAATCACGAAGCCTCCTGCAACATGGAGGATATCCAGAGACCATTGGGGGGTTTTGGTGAGTACAAACAGCACCAGAACGATGACGGGACCGTCGGTAAACAGTGGCGCCAGGGCAGCCGGCAGGGTACGTTTCCATCCGTTTCGGAGGGCATAAGAAATCAGGAATGCCTGAAAGGGCCCAGGCATTAACGTGGCCGGCAGAGCCAGTGTAGCGCCTTGAATGAAGTAGAAAAGCAAGGTGAAGCTCCTTTGAGATAGGGAGAGCAGCGCTCCCGGTTTATTGCTTTGTAAGTATACCATTTCAGACACGACGACAAGGGGGAAAAGGATGCTTTGTAATCTTGCTGCAAATGGGATATGCTGGAAAAAAGGCTAATTCTGCATTCCCGTATAGCCGGAAATCAAGAGGTTTCAAAACAGAGGGATTCGACATGAAGATCAAAGTCAAGGGTGAAAAGCTCGTCAAGGCCGTTCAAAAAATGTACGGCATTGAAATCGAAGTGGAATCTCCTGAAGACGCACGAGAGGCCATAGATCTCATTCTGAGTAAAATGGCCGACGAAGCGGAGATCGACTATGAAAAGCTGGAGGAAATAGAAGTAACTCCTGAGAGACGGTACGAAACCTCCGCTGTGGATTATAAGATGACCTTTCTGCTCACTTTCTCCTTCAAAGATGAGGTTTCCGTGGTTACAAGGGTGGCCGTGATCAAGGATTTCCAGGAATTTTTTGCCAAGCTCTGAGGATTTTCTATGATCACCGTGACTCCTGCGATAGCCATTGATGAGAATGAGATCAAAGAGTACTTCATTCGAGCCTCTGGACCCGGCGGGCAGAATGTGAACAAGGTAGCGACCGCCGTTCAGTTGAGATTCGACGCGGGCAACTCTCCTTCTTTGCCGCCGGGTGTGAGGCAGCGCCTCATTCGACTGGCAGGGAAGAGGGTAAACGAGCAAGGAGTTCTCGTCATTGACGCACGGTGCTATCGGAGCCAGGCACAAAACCGCCGGGATGCGACGGAGCGGCTTGTGGAACTGATCCGCTCCGCAGCGGAGAGACCGAAACGCCGAAAAAAGACCAGGCCCTCCCTAGCTGCAGGAAAACGCCGGCTTGAGCACAAGCGGCGGATCGCTGAAAAAAAGAGAACACGCCGGAGCGTTTCACCGGTCGATGAATAACGAAGGAGTTAAGAAATGCTGGGTATTGCAAAAAAGTTCTTTGGAAAATTTGATGCGAATAGTGTGAAAGGGGAGGGGAGGGTTTCTGATAGTGATCTTCGGGTTGCTGCGTGCGCGTTATTGCTTGAGATGTCCCTGGCAGACGGAAAATTCGGCGAAAGAGAGAGGGACCGGCTCCTCAATATACTCAGGCAGGAATATGATCTTTCCGATGAGGATGTCGAGTCCCTTATCAAGAGGTCGAGAGAGGAACTTGATGAGAGCATCGACCTTTGGGCATTTACCAACGCCATAAATCAGCACTATTCTGTCGACGAAAAACTCCACCTCACCGAAAAAATGTGGGAAATTGCCTACGCAGACGGAACCCTCGATCAGCACGAGGACTACCTGGTCCACAAGGTGGCAAACCTGCTCCATCTCAGCCACACGCAGCTCATGGACGCCAAGCTGAAGGCGAAAAAGTCAGCTCGGTGAGGAAAGAAAAGCCGAGGAAGCGAGGCAGCCTTCAGGCCATTCTGCCTTTACTGCGGCCGGAAGATGAGGAGCCATGCCTGGCCGATTGCGACGCTGATTATCATGTAGGGGAACGTCCTCTTCATGAATCCCGCAAAGCTGATACGATACCCGCGCGACTCGGCAATGCCCATGGTAACCACATTGGCAGAAGCCCCGATAATCGTTCCGTTCCCGCCAAAACAGGCGCCCAGTGCCAGGGCCCACCAAAGCTGGTCTCCGGCGCCGGGGATGACCTGGCTGAGATAGGCAACGATGGGAAGCATGGTCGCTGTAAAGGGGATATTGTCCACAAAGGCTGAGACGATCGCGGCAACCCATATTATCAGGGTGACCGAAAGCACAAAGCTTCCGTGTGAGAGATGCAGGATCCAATCGGCAATGAGTGCAAGAAGGCCCGTCTCATTCACCGCACCAACGATCATAAAAAGGAAAATAAAGAACATCAGCGTAGGCCATTCGATATCCTTCTCGATGAGTTGGATGAGGTTGATTTTTTCCGTCAAAATGGCAATGGTCACAAGGATTGCTGCACCCATCAGTGCGGCAATGCTGACTTCCATGTGCCAGTATCCGTGCGTCAGGAAAAGAAAGACGGCGAAACCCAGTACTGCCAGCCCGTAGATAAGAAGGCCGGGATCGGTTATCTTGTATTCCTCCTTGAGGGTCCTGATGTGCTCTTCAATACTGTACACCTTGGCCTGCGCATAGTCCTTGCCCCAGTAAATTTTGGAGAAGATGATCAATGCCACTAAAGCCAGTGCGCAGACCAGACCGAGGGCCAGCAAAAAATTTGTAAATGTCAGGCCCGCATAGGATCCGATCATGATGTTCGGGGGGTCGCCGATCAGGGTAGCGGTACCTCCGATATTTGACGCCATAACTAAGGGTATAAGCATATCAAGGGGGTTGAGGTCGAGAGATACGCATATTTCGATTGCGACCCCGGTGAGCAAGAGCATGGTGGTCACATTATCGAGAAAGGCGGACGTAATCGCAGTAAAGACCATGAGGTAGATAGCAAGGAGAAACACTTTGCCCTTGGCCATCTTATACGCGAAATAGGCGCACCACTGGAATACCCCCGTGTGTTTGAGCACCCCCACTATGATCATCATACCCATAAGGAGGAAGATCACGTTCATGTCAATTGATCCAATGGCCCTTTCAAACGAGAAGATGTGGTAGGCCGGATCGATGGTGCCGATGGTATAGGATATGGTCATCATGAGGGTCGCTCCGATCATGGCGGCCACGGTCCTGTGCAGGAGTTCAAAGGCTATCAAGATATAGGCAAGGACAAAAACCACGGTCGAAATCCAGAAGGCGGGGCCAAGGACCCTATGGAGGACGATATCCTCGCTTATGTAAAAGTTTTTATCCTTGTTTGCCAGTTCATTGCCTTTGAATGTAAGAGTTTTTCCCTGAAAGCTGGCTTTGTAGACCTTGATTTCGATACTGGCGGACTGGATTCCGCCTTTTTCGATCTGGAACCGGGACACGTATTTCCCGTTGTGGGCCGTCTCAAGATGGTCCACTTCTTTCCCGTTGACTATGATGGAGACCTGAGCCTCGGCAACCGGTTCCTTGTGATTATCCAGGATAAACCCTGAGATGTTGATGGTATCGGCACCGGGTATAAGTGCGATTCTATGTTTCCCTGCCGCCCCTTCCTTGGCATAAGAGGTTGAGACCACAGACACCATTGATATCAGCAAGGCGAGAATGAATAACGCTTTCGATCTGGGCATAGCCGTTAGTCCTCCTAGATTACCAATTCTCTTCGTTTCTTATGACAAACTCAGACCCACCCCTACAGAGTGGTTTGGAGGGTCAAAATGAATTGGCCCGGACTCTACAAAACGTTATGAAACGTGTCAAGAAAAAGGTTGAGAATTATTTCTCAAACGAGGCGGTTCACCGTTGACACGGGAAATTGACATTGCTCCACTTTCCTGATATCCACAGGCAATGGAAGCCCAAACCTTTGTCATAAAATCCCTTCTGCTGCAAAATGCTATTATGCTCGTCTCCCTGGGGATAGTCCTCTTTTTTCTCACGCGGTCAGTGATTAAGGGAAAATTCAAACATATGGTTGTGTTCCTGGTTTGGACCGGGATTGTGATCTGGTTTTTTAACAGCCCATTTTTTGGTTTCAGTGAGGTGACGGTGAGCCGGGAAGGAATTAAGGTGAACTATGGGGTCCTCTCGTTCCGTAACAAGACGCTGCCCCTTGACACGCAATGGAAGATCGAAACGAGTCCGTCGGGGCTCCTGAAGATATCAAAATTATATTTTATACAAATTGACGAACACCGGAGCATGAAGGTCAAGGGGAAAAAAGACCTCGCCCTTCTCCGCAGAATTGGGGATACCATTGCACAGATGAAGAAAGGCTGAGATGACAGATCCCTATTCTCTAGTTTCGTCTGTATTCGAAGCAGATAGGGACTTGCTGTGGGATTCAGGGCTGCCAACCTGGCAGCTCGACTTCATTCAGGTTGAAATTCCGAATTTTGGAAGGACGTAGGCTTGCAGTAAGACCCAGCCTACAATGATCAGTAATAAAATCCAGAGACTCATCCGGCTACTCCTTTCCTGTTTCTGCATGTATATCGCTCACTGTGCGCATAGAGCATGTTTTCAACTGAATGCGGCGCACGGCCGCTCTGCTATCCTGCTCACGAGAACCCGCCGCCCGAAGAGCAGTTGGAAGAAGAGAGGGCCTGTCCACGCTCTGAGCCTGACGACACGGAGCTGAAACAGGAGAGGAGCTTATCCACCCCTTTACCCTCACATGCAGGGCAGGCTATATCGCTTTCATCGTCTCCTGCGAAGCAAATGCGTTCAAAAACTTTGCCGCATTCGCGGCATTTGAATTCGTAGATGGGCATGCTAAACCTCCGGAACATGATTTTGAGCAGGAGTAACCCGCACACGGAACAATTTAATACTTCTCGGGCAATTTTCAAATAAAAAAATCAACCTCGGGCTCCCCCGATCGGGGTGTAGAAGGGAATGCTGCTCAGGGAGGAAGCCTTTTCTGGAGTGACTGGTGAGAGGGCGCCGTCTTTTCGTGACGTATCAGTGGGGGAACCCGCAGCTCGACGCAGTCGAGAATGCGGAGGTGATAGCTATCCCACGCTGATAAGGCATTGAAAAGACCAGCCCGGAGCCTCGGAACGGAAGAAATGGATTCCTTCCTGAGCTGCTCTGCGGGAGGAGACTCATTTGATTCAACCGCATCCGGGATAAGGCCTTTTGTTTGATCTTATCCCAGGATGCTCCTGGCAACGATGGTTTTTTCCATTTCTTTCGTGCCTTCGTACAGTTCAAGAATCTTGGCATCCCTGTAAAGGCGCTGCACCTTATATTCATCAAAATACCCATATCCTCCGTGCATCTGAAGCGCCTCGTCCGCGCATCGTACCGCCATTTCAGCGGAAAACCACTTGGCCATTGCGATCAGGGCGTGGTCCACCTTGCCTCGATCAACCGACCATGCGGCCTCGTAGTAGAGGTTCCTGGCCGCACGAATCCAGGTGGCCATTTCGGCAAGTTTGAACTGCGTTACCTGGAAGGATGCCAGCGGTGAATTGAACTGTCGCCGCTCTTTGGTGTGGCGGATGGATTCTTCAAGGGCGCCGCGCGCCAGGCCCACTGCCTGGGCGCATATGTGGAGCCTGGTGCGATTAAAAAAAGCCATGAGTTCCCGAAATCCGTTTCCCTCTTCACCCACCAGGCTCTCGAGAGGCACGTGGACATCGACAAAGGAAAGCTCTGCCGTATCCGAGGCCCTGGTCCCCAATTTGCCGTGCATCTTCGTGGCCTCGAATCCGGGGGTGTCAGTGGACACAAGGATGAAACTGTGCCGGTCATGGCGAGAGGGGTTTTCAGGGTTTGTGAGGCAGAAAACGAGCACGTGTTTCGCAAGGTCGCCGTTCGTGATGAACATCTTGGCGCCGTTGATGATCCATTCTCCCTTTTCCCGCACAGCCGTGGTGGTGACGCTCGACACGTCAGAGCCGGCATCCGGTTCGGTGATGGCTGTAGCAAGAACGGCCTCTCCGGTGACCAGAGGCGGGAGGACTTGCTTTTTCTGGGCCTCGGAGCCAAACAGGCCAAGGAGTTCCGATCCAAAGGTGGTGGACAGAACGGCCTGACCGATTCCGGGATCTACGGCCCAGAATTCCTCGGTGATAAGGCAATGTTCGAGAAAGCCATAGCCGAGGCCGTCGTATTTCTCAGGGATAAAGACGCCTACAAATCCCAGCTCACAAGCCTTTTTCCAGATCTTCTGGTCAAATGTCTCGTTCCGGTCAAATTCTCCGGCCACGTCGGAAAATTCCCCTTCAGCAAATTCCCGCGCCGCCTTTATGATATCCTGTTGTTCCTTGTTGAGCGAAAAATCCATACGGCACTCCTCCCCCTATTTCGAAAACTTCTCCTTCAATATGGGGACGACCTGGAAGAGATCCCCCACGATTCCGTACTGTGCCACATTGAAGATGGGAGCCCTGGCATCCTTGTTTACGGCGATGATGGTTTCGGCGTTTTTCATGCCCGCCTGATGCTGAAAAGCACCGCTTATCCCCAGAGCGATGTAAACCTTCGGCCGTACGGTTTTTCCGGAGGTTCCAACCTGCCTGTCTTTTGGAAGCCATCCCTTGTCGGCAACAGGGCGGGAACAGGAAAGGGGGGCCCCTATCGCATCGGCAAATTCCTGCACCATGGCGATGCTTTCCGGTTTTCCAATACCCCTTCCCACTGAAACCAGAATATCAGCCGCGGTAATGTCCACACCCGAAAGTTCCGCCTCCACGTACTCCACGAAATTGCGCCTGAATTCCTGCCAGGCAGGAGGTTTCAGCGGGAATTTCCCAGCGGATTTATCATGGACGAGCGAAGTGGGAAAACAGCCGGTCCGCTGTGTGACGAAATATTGGGCAAAAGGTTTCATGCCCAATTTTGCGTTGATCTTCCCCCCGTAGATCTGTCTTTCCACTTCAAGGATTCCATTGTTCAACGTTGCGTCCAGACAGTCGCTCATCAGAGGGATTGAGAGACGTGCCGCGAGGGCAGGGGCCAGGTCCATACCGGCGGCGGTGTGTCCCATCACGGTCAGAAATGACCGCCGCTCATTGATGGTCTTTTCAAGGGCCAGAAGATAGGGATCAGGGGTGTAGTCCGCGAGCTCCGGGGAATCCATCATGAGAAGATTGTCGCACGAATTTTCAAGATGTCCGGCCATTTCATCGATGCCGTGTCCCAGCAGCAAAACGGTTACCTCCATCTGGTTGCCGGAGGCGAGTGCTTTGGCAAAGTTCATCATCTCGAAGGTAATATCGCGGAGCTGCCCTCTTCTGTGCTCCGCCAGCACCAGTATTTCATCCATTTTCAGCTCACCCCTCCTCTGTCTCTGATGATTTGCGCCGTCTTTTCACAGATATCGTTCAAGGTCCCGGTCAGTATTTCCGCCCCTTCCCCTCCGGAGGGAAGAGAAAGCGTTCGTGAAGCGACACTCGAACCCCCCAAGCCGATCTCATCTTCCGACAATCCCAGTTCCTCGTAATCTGTTTCCCGAACTTGGATATTTCGTACTTTCCGGATTCCCATGATGGACACATAACGGGGATCATTGATACCCGTCTGCACGGTAATCAGCGCGGGCAAGGAAAGCTCCACCTTTTCCTGGGTATTGGATTCCAGCTCCCGGTGCACAGAAACAAGGTCGCCATTGATCTGTACGTCTACTGCCAGGGATGCGAACGGCAGATCGAGCCACTCCGCCAGTATCAGTCCAACCTGGGCCCATCCGTCATCGGAGGCCTGCACGCCCATGAGGATGAGGTCATGTGGTAGGTTCTTTACTGCCCTATAAAGTCCCCGGGCGATGCCGAACGCATCAGAGCCTTCAAAGCCTTCTTCTTGTATGAGAACGGCTTCGTCCGCGCCCATGGCCAGCGCACGCCTCAGAACGTCTTCAGAGTCCGCATCACCCAAAGTGACCACGGTCACTGATCCCCCGTGCCTTTCCTTGACGAGGACGGCCTCTTCTACGGCATAATTGTCCCACTCGTTGATTCCCATCACGAGGTCTTCCGTGTCGATGCCGGAACCCTGTTTGTTTATCTCCAGTTCAGCCTCAGCGACCTCAGGGATCTGCTTCACACAGACTACGATATTCATATCGCCTCCTTCTTCTGTTCATCTTCCAATCCCAAGGCCGGTTTCCAAGCCTGATGTCCGGGATGGCGGTAATCACTCGATTCGGTCTCCCAGCAAATCGCGTTCGGTTATCCGTCTTACCCATCACCTCAATATTCCCCTGGTAAAGATCTCCAGGAAGGTGTCCGAAAGTTCATTGAGTCCCACAGGGCCTTCAGCATGATACCACTTGATAGTGTAATGAACCATCCCGAAGAAGGCAAAGGACGCCACCTCCGGAGGGATCTGTTTCATCCGCCCTTGGGCGTCCAGATCTTTCAGTATCGATGTGAACAATAGGAGATACCGTTTCTGCTTGCCGACAAGAATGTCCCGGTACTCCTGATTCAGCGCGTCCATCTCATTGACGAGGAGGATAAGGAGGTGTTGATCGCCGGCATAGTAGCTTGTATAAAAGCGGAGAATCCGGTTGAGCTTTTCTTCCGGAGAAGTTTCGGATGCACAAATCTGCTCAAGGGTCTTCAGTGCCTCGTCCATGGCATCATTCATCAGGCCAAAGAGGATCTCCTCTTTGTTCTCGAAATAATAGTAAAGGGATGCCTGATTCATGTGGAGATGACGGGCGATATCGCGCATTGATGCGGCATGGTAGCCTTTTTCGGCAAAGAGATGCGCGATGGTCCGCTGGAGTCTTTTGCGTTTCTGATAGTCTTTTTTAGGGGGCATTGTTTATCGTTTACCAAACGTTTGCTCAACCTACAGGAACCGCACATGTTTGTCAATATCCTTTCCTGCAACAACGATCCGGCCGGAGCGGGCCGGGGACTGCTCGGAATTTGAGTGTGCTGAGGTTTATTTGGAAGAACAAATGGTTATGATAACCAAAGGGAACTCTTGTGTAATAATATCTGGATTTTTTTGTCAAATATGCTAAAAATAAAAGCAGTGCATCAAAGAGGAGGGGGACATTCGTTATGAAAATATTGATTCTGGGTGGAAGCGGAATGTTGGGGAGCGAATGCAGAGAATTATTGAGCCAGTGCCATGAGGTGATTGCACCGGATCGGGACACCCTCGATATCGTGAGCTGGGATCAGGTCATTGAAAACCTGCAGAACATTTCTCCCGATATTGTTTTGAACTGCGCTGCATTTGCCGATGTTGACGCTTGTGAAGAGAATGAATTTGCCGTGAGAAAGATAAATGTTGAGGGACCCAGAAACCTGGCACAGGGAGCCGCACGCTTTGGCAGTAAGCTCATTCACATATCGAGCGACTATGTTTTTGATGGTCAGAAGACCGTGCCACAACCGTATTTCGAAGATGACCTTGTCAGGCCGCTGTCCGCCTACGGGAAGAGCAAGGCAGAGAGTGAAACAGCCGTGCGGGAAAACTCCTCCAATTACATCATCCTGCGGACCGGCTGGCTGTACAGCAGGAGAGGAACCAATTTTGTGAAGTCCATTATATCTGCTGCCGTGAAGAAGAGCCCGAAGGTCTTGAAAGTGGTTAATGACCAGACCGGCTCTCCTACCTGGACTTATCGCCTTGCGCACCAGATTAAGACCCTATTGGATCATGGAGGGAGGGGAACTTACCACTCCACGGCTGAAGGATTTTGCAGCCGGTTCGAATGGGCGACATGTATCGTGGAAAAACTCGCACTGAAAGTCCCTGTTGAGCCCTGTAGTACAGATGAGTTTCCGAGGCCGGCAAAAAGACCGGTGAATTCCATTCTGGAGAACAGGTTGCTGAAAAAACAGGGCATCAACGTAATGAAAGACTGGAAAGAAGACCTGGGTGAGTTTTTGGACAAGTATGGACAGGCGCTCATCCGCGAAGTTTCCGGAGGCTAGAGCAGGGGAACTGGAACAAGATATGACTCCTTTGAGCTCAATCCAAAAGCCCGGTGTCTTATGCCCTAAACCTTGAGTAGTCATGCGTCTTTTCTTGACCATACTCGCACTGGCGTATGTCGTGTGTCCCGTCGATCTCCTGCCGGATTGGTTGGTGGGAGTTGGCTGGATTGATGATATTGTGGTCCTGGGACTCCTGTGGTGGTACCTCTATCGCTACAGCAAGCGGAGATTTCGTGCGGAAGAAGGTCCTTTTGCTGGTGGAGACGCCCGGGGTTCCCGACAAAAAGGAGAGCAACCCACCGGGAGCAGGTTCTTCCGTGACCCTTATCACGTTCTCGGGATCGGCAAGAATGCGTCACAGGAAGAGATAAAACAGGCGTACAAACGTCTGGCGGGCAAGTATCATCCCGACAAGGTTTCACACCTTGGCGTGGAGTTTCAGGCCCTCGCCGAGAAACGCTTCAAAGAGATACAGGAAGCATACGACGCACTCCGGGTCAAATAGTACGCCCGAGGACTCCTCCCTCATAGATTGCAGCCTTCGCACTTCTCGGTTCCAGACAGTCCCCGATACGGTGAAGTTCATAGCCCAGTGGTTCGAGCTGCTCATAGAGGTGATTGTCAGGGCGGCTCCCGATGGCAATGACAACCCTTTCCGCCTCCAAAAAAGTTTCATTCCCGTCCTTGTTACTCACGAGTACCCCATTGTCTTCCACCCTTTTCAGGGTTGTCTCAGTCATCATCCTGGTCTTGGCTGAGCGCAATTTCCGCAGAAGAATCTTTCGAGTCATGCTTTCCAGGGCTTTTCCAATCTTCGGCAGCAGTTCGACGATAGTGACATCAGAGCCTGATTCGGCCAGGTGATGTGCGACTTCGCACCCGGTCGCTCCACCGCCGATGACAACGGTCTTTTTCGGAGGCGGTATTTCTCCCTCGAGCATGCCCACATAAGAAGTGACGATCGGCTTGTCAATCCCTTCCACCGGGGGGAGAACAGGCAGGGAGCCGGTGGCGAGGATAACCACGTCGGGTTTTTGCTGTTCCACCGTATCTACTGTCACTTCCTGGTTCAGATGACATTTGACCTCGAATTTGTCAATCTGTCTCTTTTGAAAGCGGATAAGATTGAGCAGTTCTTTCTTGTAGTTGGTGACACTGCCCATAATGAGCTGTCCGCCGAGAACGGGTGCCTTCTCAAAAAGGTGCACCTCGTGCCCCCGCTTGGCGGCTACCCATGCCACATTCAATCCCCCGGGACCGCCGCCGATCACCATGACCTTCCGCCTGTGTTCGGCGGGCACAATAGCCATTTCCTTTTCTCGTCCCAGGGTTGGATTCACGAGGCATTCGATTCTCCCTCTTCGAAAAATGGACTCCATGCACGTATTGCAGGCGATGCAGGTTCGTATGTCCTCAAGGCGTCCCTCTTCTGCTTTTTTCGGCAGCTCCGGATCAGCCAGGAGCCCTCTTCCCATGCAGACCAGGTCTGCCTTGCCCTCGCTGATGATCTCATCGGCGAGCACCGGATCATTGATTCTTCCGACGGCCATGACCGGTATATGAAGTGCTTCCCTGATTTTTCCCGCGCTGTCGGCAAGGCATGCCTGCTTCATAAACATGGGTTGCGCAATCCATTCGGGGGTCGCGTCGTTTCCCGCCGAGACCTGAACCACGTCCACACCTGCTTCTACTATCGGCTTCAGAAGCTGAATGCTCTCCTGCACTGTCAGGCCGTTAGGACAAAACTCCTGTGCACTGATTTTGAAGGATATGGGGAAGTTTTCTCCTACCCGACGCCGGATTTCCTCTACGACTTCCCTGGCAAATCGTGTCCTGCCGAGAATATCCCCACCGTATTCGTCGTCCCTGATATTGGAGAAACGGGACAAGAACTGATTGATGAGATACCCGTGGGCGCCGTGGATCTCAATAAGTTCAAAGCCTGCCTTCAGTGCTCTTTCGGCGGCGTCCCCGAATTTTAGGACCAGTTCCCGGATACCTTCCCTGGTCAGCGGTTCCACGTCCCCGTGAATGACCGGGCAGGGCAGCGGAGAGGGCGCCAGTGGCTTCCGCTTGATCACCTTGACGGATGTCTGCCGCCCTCCATGATGTACCTGGACGGCCGGAACGGCGCCTTCCGATTTCATAACCCGGGCGATTTTCGACAACCCCTCCAGAAAGCGGTCGTTGTAAATCCTTGCCTGGTGGGGAGAGACCACGCCTTCAGGGGAGACTGCGCAGGCTTCCATGATAACCATGGCCGGGCCGCCCGCTGCCCTCAACCGATAATGCTCTACCGTCTTGTCGGTGATGCCTCCGTCATTTTCTATCAGAAAAGAAGCCAGGGCGGGCATGACAATGCGGTTCTTGAGTTCAATCCCCCGAATCCGAAATGGGGTGAATAACGAATGCATGGTCTCTCTCTACTCCTCTCCTTCAGGATCAGGGGTACGGTGGATATCGATCATTTTCTCCCCTTTTACATAAGCAGTTGATTTATAGGTCGTGATGTTTTCTACTTTGGTCATGATCTCTCTCATTCGATCGCACTGCTGCCTCAATTCCCGTACGGCCTCGCTTTCGGGTAGTGTTTCCAGGATTTCATCGAGCAGGTAGTAGATGTATTGAAGCGGCTGATTCAATTCATGGCACGTGGTGCAGGCAATTTCAAGCACCCCCTGCAATTTTTCCTTCTCCAGGCGTTCCTCCTCAGCACGTTTTCTTGCAGTGATGTCGCGCGTAACCGCGATGAGACATTTCTCTTCCCCATAATCGATCACTTCCGCCGACCAGAGGACATACCTGATTTCACCGGATTTCATGCGAAACTTGGCTTCCAGGTTCCTGATCTTTTCTTGATCGTGGAGGATTTTGACCATCTCGGTGCGTTGATTGGGATCAACCCAAATGCCCAGGTTCACCGATGTGCGGCCAATGACCTCTTCGCGACGGTAGCCCGTGGTCTCCAGGAATGCTTCATTGACATCAATATAAAATCCATCCTCAAGGGTGCTGATGACGATCCAGTCCGGACTGGATCGAAATGCCTTATGAAATTTTTCCTCGGACCGGGCAAGGGCTTCATTCGCGTGTTCCCGCTCCGTGTTATCCATGAAATAGCCGAGAATGGCCTGTCTGTCATCATAGGAAATGGATATCACGGATTCTATAATCCATTTCAATTCGCCCCTATTGTCCACGGCGCGGTAGAGATATGGAGAGGAGCGTTCCCCTTTGAGCATTTGTATCGCGTTCGTCCTTACTTCCTCCCAGTCCTCGGGGAGGATCAGCATGGATGCCTCTCTGCCCAGCAATTCATCTTCCAAGTAGCCTGATATACGCTGAAATTCCTTGTTCACAAAACGGAACTTCCTATCCTGCACGATGAAGATGCCGATGGGCGATGCTTCGAATATGTTTGCAAAGGAAGGGACATCGACACAGATGTTCACCTGCCTGTTTTCTAAAGACGCCTGTTTTGATTCCTGAGGAACCGGTTCTCTCGCACGTTGTCTTTTTTTCCGGTCAAAAAACATTTGCCCAAATGCTCCTTACTGAACCTACAATATACTCGCCGCCGCTTCAGTTCAACGGAGAGGGAAGCGGCGGCAGCAAGGTATGCTAGTCTTCTGTAAATAGGCACTGTTGTCAAGAAGAAACCTGTCCGCGCACCAGGAGAACTCTGAAAAAGACCAGGCAGAATATTGACCTGCAGGTTGTTCTCAGATAGATTAGGAGAACCACTTTTTAAGGAGAACTGCGTGATGAATATCTACCTGGTCCAGCATGGAAAGCCGATGAAGAAGGAAGAGAATCCCGAAAGACCCTTGTCACAGAAGGGCAGGGTCGATGTCGAGAGGATCGGCACCTTTCTCAAGGAAGCAAATGTACAGGTCAGGGAGATTTATTGCAGCAAGAAGAGAAGGGCTAGAGAGACTGCAACGATTCTCGCATCACTGCTCCATCCCGGATTGCAGCCTGAGGAAAGGGCAGGGCTCTCTCCTATGGACGAGGTGGATGCAATTGCGGATGAAATAAGCAAGATGCGGGAAAATATCATGATCGTCGGCCACCTGCCGCATCTGGCAAAGCTCGTTTCATTGCTTGTTGCGGGGGAGATTTTGCCTTCAATGGTCGAGTTTCAACAGGGCGGCGTTGTCTGTCTTCAGGCTGGAATGGAGGCCAATCAGTGGAATATTGCATGGATGGTGGTTCCGGATATCCTCCCTTCCTGATCCCGGCACCCCTCCCACAGGGTTTCCTCCCCCTGAGCCTCCTGTACTTCCTGAACCAGCGCCGGCCTGATTCCTCTGCTTCCGGAAGATCCGGTTTCCCTGCTTTCGTATAACAGCCGATTTTGGGTGGAGGTTTAGCCACTATTTGACGGCTGATCCAAAATCCGCTTTGAAAAACTCCCGGTTCAGGCGCGCGATGTTGGTAACAGATATTTCCTTGGGGCACTGCACCTCGCATTCTGTATGGTTCCCGCAATTTCCGAATCCCAGTTCATCCATTTTTCGGAGCATGGATATGGCTCGTTCGGCTGCCTCCACCCTGCCTCGGGGCAGGAGTGCGAGATGGGATAT